>Ga0315534_1000061_pt1 | contig 54515 bp, 56 predicted proteins | sample SalMarSW160240MG_FD_203094 | JGI IMG/M metagenome (GOLD analysis project Ga0315534, IMG submission 203094) | Salt marsh sediment microbial communities from the Plum Island Ecosystem LTER, Massachusetts, United States - Salt Marsh Sediment SW1602-40 ... | reverse complement strand
CTTCCGGCGATGACACCGGCGATCATCCCTAAAATCATGAGGAAACGGAACAGTGTCGGCATCGAGGCGCTCGTGATCCTAACAATGTATTCGCCGCGAACGGGGCCCCATTATGACTCAAAAGACGCCCAGTGCCTTATCCTCACGGCCATCATGGACGATTCGACACAGCGCTGTCAGCATGGGAAATTCCGAGCCGCGGGCGCAAATTGCGGCGCTGCCCCTGACTTTTGACCATTCCATGAGCCTAGGACTGACCGACAGCAAAAAGGACGATCGGCAGGAGCGCATCGCCTGGATTCGCGAAGCGCTCGGGCCGCGCTGCATCGTGCTGATCGGGCTGATGGGCGCCGGCAAGACGGCGGTAGGCCGGCGGCTTGCGAGCCGTCTCGACCTGCCGTTCGTCGATGCCGACAGCGAGATCGAGGCAGCCGCCGGAGAAACGATCAGCGAAATCTTCGCCGAATACGGCGAAGACTATTTCCGCCAGGGCGAGCGTAAAGTCATCGCCCGGCTGCTCAAGAGCGGGCCGCAGGTTCTTGCCACCGGCGGCGGCGCGTATATGGATGCCGGGACCAGAGCCAATATCAAAGCGCGCGGCGTTTCGGTTTGGCTCAAGGCCGATCTCAAAGTACTGCTCAAGCGCGTCGGTCGGCGCGACAACCGGCCATTGCTTGCCGGCAGCGACCCAGGAACGGTCATGAGGAAACTTGTCGACGTGCGCTATCCCGTCTATGCCAAGGCCGACGTCATCGTGGAAAGCCGCGACGTGCCTCATGAGTCGATGGTGGGAAAGGTCATCGACGCGCTGGCCGCCAAGCTGCGCTATCCGGCCAAGCCGGTCCGGGGCCGTAAGAGGGCGCAGTGATGGAAGACGGCGCAGCTTCATTGGCACGGCGCGAGACGGCGTTCGACGTTTCGCTCGGCGCCCGTTCCTATCCCGTCATCATCGGCGAGCGCCTGTTGGCATCCAGCGGGCAGTGGATTGCAAACGCTCTTCCAGGCGCCCGCTGCGCCGTGGTCAGCGATGAAAACGTCGCCGCACTCCATCTTGCGCCGTTGCAGGCAAGCCTGGCCGAGCATGGCCTGTTTCTTGGCGAGGCCGTGGTCACGCCCGGCGAAGCGAGCAAGAGCTTTCCTGTGCTCGCCGTGCTGTGCGAGCGCCTGCTTGAGCTTGGCGTCGAACGCGGCGATTGCGTTGTCGCCTTCGGCGGCGGCGTCGTGGGCGACCTGGCGGGCTTCGCCGCCAGCATCCTGCGGCGGGGCGTACGCGTGGTGCAGATGCCGACCACGCTTCTCGCCCAGGTCGATTCCGCCATCGGCGGCAAGACCGGCATCGACACGCCTCAAGGCAAAAACCTGATCGGGACGTTCCATCAGCCGAGCCTCGTGCTGGCCGATGTTTCTGTGCTGGAAACCCTCGATCCGCGCGAATTCCGTGCGGGATATGCCGAGGTGGTTAAGTACGGGCTGATCGGCGATGCACCCTTTTTTGCTTGGCTCCAGCAGGACTGGGGCGAGATTTTTTCCAACGCCGGCAGCGCACGCAGGCAGGCCGTGGAAACCAGCGCACGCGCCAAGGCTTCGGTCGTGGCGGAGGACGAGCGCGAAGAGAGCGGACGGCGCGCGCTGCTTAATCTTGGCCATACGTTCGGCCACGCTCTTGAGGCTTTCGCCGGCTACTCCGATCGGCTTCTGCACGGCGAGGCGATTGCCATCGGCATGCGTCTCGCCTTCACCTATTCGGCCGAGCGGGGGCTTTGCCCTGCCGAGGATGCGGACCGCGTCGCGCAGCACCTCAGCGCCGTCGGGCTTCCCACCGCGATCGCTTCCATTCCCGGACCTCCGCCCACACCTGAGGCGCTGCTGCGCCTCATGGCCCAGGACAAGAAGGTGCAAGGGGGCAAGCTCGCGCTCGTTCTGGTGCGTGGCATCGGTCAAGCCTTCGTCGAACGGGACGTAGACATGCCGCTTCTGACCGACTTTCTCGTGCGTGAGTGCGGGTGACGGTTTTTTGGGCGAGCCGCGGAAAAGTCAGGCAAAAAATCACCGGAGCGTCGCGCGCTCTTCCGGTGCATGCGCCTCGATGGCGAGCGCATGGACCGCGCCTTTCAATTCCTCGGCCAGAACCGCGTTGATCATGCGATGGCGTTCCAGCCGCGACTTGCCGTTGAAGGCCGCAGACACCACTTTGACGGTGAAATGACTCTCGCCGGTCCCGGGCGAGCCGGCATGTCCGGCGTGGCGATGGGAGTCGTTGACGATCTCAAGTGACTGCGGCGCGAAAGCCGCCGTCAACTTGTTTCTGATAGCGTGTTCTACCGACATGGTCGTTCCGGCCAACCTTTCAGATTAGCCCCTTTGCCGAGGCTGAGCCATGCTTGTTGTGGCCACGTTCGCTTCTCATAATGCCGATTCCATGAAACTCGACTCGAAATTCTTCGACCGCCTGCGGGTGAAGCCCGACGCCAACCGTCTGTTGCGCGACTCCTTACCCGCTTGCGAGAAGCCTGGGTGCAAGGAGCCAGGCCTTTACCCCGCACCTAAAGGACGCGGGAAGGAGGGGCAGTATCACCGCTTCTGCCTCGACCATGTGCGCGAATACAACAAATCCTACAATTACTTTGTCGGCCTGCCCGACGAGGTGGTGATCAAATATCAAAAGGACGACATCATCGGTCATCGCCCGACCTGGTCGCTCGGTGTCAATTCCTCGTCGCGCAACCGCGGAGCACGGCCCGGGCCGCGCAGAGGCGGTTTTGCTCATCAGTTCACGGCCTACGATCCGTTCGGGCTTTTCCCCGACAGCGATGAGGGTGGCAGGCCGGTGCGTCAGCTCAAGCGGGCCGAGCGAAAATGCCTGCGCCAGCTCAACCTCGAGGACACCGCCACCAAGGCCGACATCAAGGCGCGATTCAAGGAACTGGTTAAGCGGCTTCACCCTGACCACAACAAGGGCGATCGCGCCTGTGAGGACAAGTTGCGCGAAGTGATCCAAGCCTATAACTATCTGAGACAGGCAGGGCTTGCGTAATGTCGCTGGGCGCCCCGCTCTCCGAGATCAGGGCCTGACGACGATAGGCCCCTAACAATGCGACAAATAGGCTTTCACCGACCATGACACTCGAAACTGCCAACAGCACCGGCTTGCCGGATATGTCGGTCTCCGTGCGCCAGGTCTTCGGCATCGACACCGATCTCGAAGTCCCCGCCTATTCTCAGGCCGACGAGCACGTGCCCGATATCGACCCGGATTACCTTTTCAACCCGGAGGTGACGCTCGCCATTCTCGCCGGCTTCAAGCACAACCGGCGGGTGATGATCCAGGGCTATCACGGCACCGGCAAATCTACGCATATCGAACAGGTGGCGGCGCGGCTCAACTGGCCGTGCATGCGCATCAATCTCGACAGCCATGTGAGCCGTATCGACCTCGTCGGCAAGGATGCCATCGTCATCAGAGACGGCATGCAGGTCACCGAATTCCGCGAGGGTATTCTGCCTTACGCGCTCCAGAGCAACACGGCGCTGTGCTTCGACGAGTACGACGCTGGCCGCCCCGACGTGATGTTCGTGATCCAGCGGGTGCTTGAGGTCTCGGGCAGGCTGACCCTGCTCGACCAATCGAAGGTGATCCGGCCGCACCCGGCCTTCCGGCTGTTTTCGACCACCAACACGATCGGGCTCGGCGACACCAGCGGCCTCTATCACGGCACGCAGCAGATCAATCAGGGTCAGATGGATCGCTGGTCCATCGTTGTCACCTTGAATTATCTGCCTCATGACGACGAGGTGAACATCGTGCTTGCCAAGGCCAAGAGCTGGAACACCGAGGCCGGGCGCAAGACGATCGGCAACATGGTGCGGGTGGCGGAACTGACACGCAACGCGTTCATGAACGGCGACCTGTCGACCGTCATGAGCCCGCGCACCGTCATCACCTGGGCCGAGAACGCCGAGATCTTCGGCGATATCGGCACGGCGTTTGCTCTGTCCTTCTTGAATAAATGCGACGAGCTTGAGCGCGGTTTGATCGCCGAGTTCTACCAGCGCTGCTTCGGCGAAGATCTGCCGCAATCGACCACCAACGTAGCCCTGAGCTGATCATGACACGGCGTAAAGAAGCGCCGCTCGATCCTTTCAAGCGTGCCGTGACGCTGACCGCGCGCTCGATCGCCGCCGACAGCGCGATGGAGGTCGTCTTCACGAGCGAGCCGCCGGGGCTCAGCGGCAAGACGGCACGGCTGCCCGAACCGTCGCGCGTTCCGACCAGATCGGAAATCGCGGTGATCCGCGGTCATGCCGACGCTGCCGCTCTTTCGGTCGCTTGTCACGATCCCGATGTGCACAAGGTTCTGGCGCCGCCGGGCGGCGAGGCGCTTGAAGTCTTCGAGGCTATCGAGCAGGCGCGCGTCGAGGCGATCGGCGCCAAACGCATGCAAGGGGTGGCCGCCAATCTCGCCGCGCGCATTCAGCATCGCTACGAACGGAGCCGCGTTACCGAGACGACCGAGCGCTCGGAAGCGCCTTTGTCGGATGCGCTTTCACTCCTTGTGCGCGAGAAGCTCACCGGGGAAACCCCGCCGGACAAGGCCCGCGCGGTGGTCAATGTTTGGCGGCAATGGATCGAGGGCCGGGCCCGGAGCGTGCTCGACCGCATGCCGGAGATGTTGTTCGACCAGGACGCCTTCGGAAGGCTGACCCGGGAATTGCTTGCCGCCCTCAATCTTGCCGATCAGCTCGACCAGCAGGCACAGGAGGAAGCCGCGCAAAAGAGCGAGTCGGACGACACAGACGCCGATGAGGACGGGGTGGAGGCCGCACAGCGCACCGAGCGGTCCGCCGATCAGGGCGCCGAGGACGAGGCGCTCGCCGAGGAATTGCTTGAGGGCGCCAATGACGGCTTCGCCGACATCAACGAGCGGGCGGATGCTTCTCAACTGCCGCGCCGGTCCGATCCACGGCGCCCCAACCTATCGGTGCTCGATAACCCCGAGGCCTTTGGCTACAAGGTCTTTACCCGCGACTATGACGAGATCGTCAATGCTGAGGAATTGTGCGATGCCGACGAGCTCGACCGGTTGCGCGCCTTTCTCGACAAGCAACTGTTCTCTTTGCACGGCGCGGTGGCGCGGCTTGCCAATCGCCTGCAACGCAGGCTGCTTGCCCAGCAGAACCGCGGCTGGGACTTCGATCTCGAGGAAGGCATGATCGATGCCGCGCGGCTTGCGCGTGTCATCGTCGATCCGATGTACCCGCTCAGCTACAAGCAAGAACGCGATACCCAGTTTCGCGATACCGTGGTGACGCTCCTGCTCGACAATTCAGGCTCGATGCGCGGGCGGCCGATCATGGTGGCGGCGTGCTGCGCCGATATTCTCGCACGCACGCTGGAGCGGTGCGGCGTCAAGGTCGAGATTCTCGGCTTCACCACGCGCGCCTGGAAGGGCGGGCATGCGCGCGAGGCTTGGCTCAACGCGCTCAAGCCTCAGCTTCCCGGCCGGCTGAACGATTTGCGCCATATCGTCTACAAATCGGCTGACGCCCCGTGGCGCCGGGCACGCCGCAATCTCGGGCTGATGATGCGCGAGGGTTTGTTGAAGGAGAATATCGACGGCGAGGCGCTGACCTGGGCGCATGGCCGGCTGCTTGCGCGGCCCGAACAACGGCGCATCCTGATGATGATCTCCGACGGCGCGCCGGTCGACGACTCCACCCTTTCGGTAAACTCTGGCTCGTATTTGGAGCGGCATCTTCGCCAGGTGATCCACGAGATCGAGACCCGGTCACCGGTCGAGCTTCTCGCCATCGGTATCGGCCATGACGTCACCCGCTACTATCGGCGCGCCGTCACCGTCACCGATGCCGAGGAACTTGCCGGCGTCATGACCGAAAAGCTCGCCGAGCTGTTCGACGAAGACCACGCCTGGCGGCAGCTGCACCGTACCGGTCCCGCCGCGGCGCGAGCCATGCGCCGGAAGCTTCACTGAGGTGAGAGGCCGCGAGCTGAGAGCGTGGCGTCCTCTCGCCGCCGCTGCCGTCGCGAGCGTTGCCGCCTTCGCCGCAAACCCTGCCACGGCCGACAAGCCGCTGAGCCCGCTTCAAGGCCCGACACCTACGACAATTACCGCCATCCGTGTTGACTTTGACCGCGACAACCCGGCGCGCAAGAAATTCGGCAAGCTCATCTTCCGGGCGGGCCTCAATCTCTATGGCAAATCGGTGCATTTCGGCGGCTATTCGGCGATCGCCGTCGATTCCACCGGACAGTCGCTGCTCGCCTTGTCCGATGCCGGGAGCTGGCTCAGGGCGAGGCTCAACTACGACGGCAGGCACCTAAAAGGTTTGGACGATGCTGTGCTCGGCCCACTCCTAGGCGCGGACGGAAAGCCTCTGCGCGACAACAGCCAGCGCGACTGCGAAGCCATGGCGCTGGTCAAGGGCAATATAAAAAAGGGCACCGCTTACGTGTCCTTCGAGCGCAAGCATCGGATCGCGCGCTATCCGTTCGACGCACTGCGGTTCGGGCCGCCATCGGGCGCGATCGGCCTACCGGCCGGTGCGAAAGCTATGAGCTCCAATCGCGGCATCGAGGCCATGGCCATCGTCAGCGCTGGGCGGCTGAAGGGCACCCTGGTGGCCTTTGCTGAAGGAAACTCCACCGGAACCGGAAATCTGCAAGGCTGGCTGATCGGAGGGCCGACCCCGGGAAAAATAACTTTGAAGCGCCTCGGCGGCTTCGATGTGACCGACGCCGCGCCATTGCCGGACGGCGGCATTGTCGTGTTGGAACGCCGCTTCCGCTTTAGTGAAGGAGTCAAGATGCGGATCCGCCGCATCGATGCGCGAGAACTAAAGCGTGGCGCGCTGATCGCCGGCGAAGTCCTGCTCGAAGCGAACGACAGTTTGAATATCGACAATATGGAGGGGATCGCGGCGCACCGCGGAGCGTCAGGCGAAATTGTTCTCACGCTTATTTCAGACGACAATTTCAGCCCGCTGCAGCGGACGCTGATCTTCCAGTTCGCGCTCGTGGAACGGTAAGGATCGGGCGCGGCTAGCCGGCCGCTTCGGCCTGAGCGCCTTGCGCCTTGGCAATATCGCGCTTGAGGCGCCGTGCCTTCAGCGACAAGTCCTCGTTGCCGGACTTCATGAGAAAGGCGTCGAGGCCGCCGCGATGCTCTACGGAGCGCAGCGCATGCGCGCTGACCGTGAGGCGCACGCGCCTCTTGAGCGCTTCGCTCTCCAGCGTGACATTGCAAAGATTCGGCAGAAAACGGCGCCTGGTCCGGCGCTTGGCATGGCTCACATTATTGCCGGTCAAAACAGCTTTGCCGGTGAGCTCGCAGCGACGGGCCATAGTCCTTGATCCTTCCATCCAATTGCACGGAAACCGGCGCGGCTTCAGCGGTTGCCGCGATCAGCATTGCCACCGGTGGCCGGGAGATATACGAGTAGGCCTGCTTGGGGTCAAGGCACCGCCACAAACTTGCGTGAAGCTCGGAATTGACGAATCCGGCGAATAGCCCGAGATTTGCCCGCGGGGTTCTAGCAGGCGCCCCGGCCTTGCTAGGGGTTGGATCCATGCATTATGCGCGCCATTGCCTGAGCCTGATTGCCGTGGCCGCATTGACCTGCGGGCTTGGCGGCAATTTTCCGCTCATGCCCGCTCATGCTGAGAGCGGTTCCTCGGCAAGCAGAATCATAGCCGTCTACCAGGTCCAGCTCGGCGGTTTCAATCTCGGCAATTTTCAACTGACCACGACCTTCCGTGGCGACGACTATCAGATGAGCGGCGAGGCCCGATTTTCAGTTCTCCAGGGCCTGCTCTACGAATGGCGCGGAAAAACAACGGGCACAGGGCGGGTGACCAGCACCGGGCCTGAGCCGACGAGCTACGCGTTTGGCTTTTCCGACAGCGCCAAGGCGTACGAACAGCTTCGGATGACGTTCGAGGGCGGCGATGTCACCGATGTCTCGATCCGTCCCAAGCAGCGGGTGAGCTCTCGCGTCATCCCGGTGACCAAGGAACAGCTCGAAGGCGTGCTCGATCCGATGAGCAGCGCGTTCTTGACCGCCCAATCCAACAACCCCAACGGCGATCTCAATGTCTGCAATCATACCCTGCCGATTTTCGACGGCAGACAGCGCTACGATCTCGTGGTGTCGCCGAAGCGCTCGGTCAGGGTCAAGCGGACGACGCCGCAAGGATATGCCGGGCCGGCCGTGATTTGCCGCGTGAAATTCATTCCCATCGCCGGATATCACCCGGACAATCCGGCGGTCCAAATGATGGCCAAGTCGAACGAGATCGAAGCCTGGCTGATGCCGGTGAGGGGCACGAATATGTATGTGCCTTACCGCATTGTCTTGCCGACGCCGGCCGGTTACGGCTCGGCGATGGTGACGTCGCTGCAAGTCTCCGGCCGGCGCCGCGCCAGCGCCGAACCGTGACCGCGATAAGGTTAACGGCGAAGCCCTAAACCCCAACATACAGTAGGGAACAGATGCCGAAGATTAACTCTCCCCTGATTCGTGCGTGCTCCGTTCCCGTTGCTTTCCTCTAGATTATACGGGGAGCCGAAGGCCATCCCACAGATGTTGTGGGTGCGACATCGAGGAAACACAGTCGCCGCGCGGAACGAAATCCGAATGGACAGAGTCAGCGATTCGGACGGGATTCGTTCCCTCCCCGTTCTGGCTTTGCGAAGAATTTGAGGCTGAAAGAGTCAAGGAATGAGCCGGCAGTTTTCCACTAATTCCACAAATCGCGAGCGCGGACGCGGCGTCACCGCCGTGCTCGGCCCGACCAATACCGGCAAGACGCATCTTGCCATCGAGCGCATGCTCGCCCACGAGGTCGGGATCATCGGGCTGCCCTTGAGGCTGCTCGCCCGCGAGGTCTACGACAAGATTGCCGCGCGTGTGGGGGCAAGCCAGGTCGCGCTCATTACCGGCGAGGAGAAGATCAAGCCTCCCTCCCCGCGCTTCTATATCTGCACCGTTGAGGCCATGCCGCTTGAGCTCGATGCCGACTTCCTGGCCGTCGACGAAATCCAACTCGCCGCCGATGGCGAACGCGGCCATGTCTTCACAGACCGTCTGTTCCACGCGCGAGGGGCAAGCGAAACGCTTCTGCTTGGCGCCGCCACCATGCGCGAGGCCATTCGCGAGCTGCTGCCTGGCGCCAATCTGGTCTCGCGTCCGCGGCTGTCGCAGCTCAGCTATGCCGGCGACAAGAAAATCACCCGGCTTCCCCGCCGCTCTGCCATCGTCGGCTTCTCGGCCAACGATGTCTATGCCATCGCCGAACTGGTGAGACGCCAGCGCGGCGGCGCGGCGGTCGTGCTCGGCGCGCTCAGCCCGCGCACGCGCAACGCCCAGGTCGCTCTGTACCAGAACGGCGACGTCGATTTTCTCGTGGCGACCGACGCGATCGGCATGGGCCTTAATCTCGATCTCGATCATGTCGCCTTTGCCGGTATTCGCAAGTTCGACGGGCAAAACCATCGCAATCTCACATCGGCTGAGCTTGGCCAGATCGCCGGCCGCGCCGGACGCCATATGAATGACGGGACCTTCGGCGTCACCGGGCAAATCGCCCCGTTCGAGGCCGAGCTCGTCGATCGCCTAGAGAACCACACGTTCGATTCGGTCGGCATGCTGCAATGGCGCAACCGCAAGCTCGATTTCGGCTCGATCGACCGGCTGAAAGAGAGCCTGCGCGAGGGCCCCGATCATCCGCGGCTTGGCCGGGCCCGCATGGTCGGTGACGTGATCGCGCTGGAGAATGTGAGCCACGACGCGAACATACGTGACCTGGCGGCGGGGCCTGCGGCCGTCGCACTGCTTTGGGACATGTGCCAGATCCCCGATTACCGGAAGATCTCCGCGGCAAGCCATGCCGAATTGGTCGCTACGCTCTACCGCTTTGTCATGAGTGATGCGGGCAAGATCCCGGCCGACTGGTTTGCCGACCAGGTGGCGCAGAACGACCGCGCCGACGGCGACCTCGACACCCTTTCCAACCGGCTGGCGCAGATTCGCACCTGGACGTTCGTGTCGCACCATGCGCAATGGCTCGATGACCCCGAGCATTGGCAAGAACGCACCAGAGCGATCGAGGACACGCTGTCGGACGCGTTGCACGAGCGGCTGACGCAGCGCTTCGTCGACCGGCGCACCAGCGTTCTCATTCGCCGTCTGCGCGACAAGGAAGAGATGGCGGCCGATATCGCACCTGACGGCAAGATTTTGGTCGAGAACCATTTTGTCGGGCGGCTCGATGGCTTCCGCTTTACGCCGGACAGCACCGGCGACGGAATTCACGGCCGCGCGGCGCGCCACGCCGCCGCCAAGGTGCTGGCAAGCGAACTTGCCATTCGCGCCGAAGCGCTTCTTGCTGCGGCTGACGGAATGATCGCGCTTGAATCCAATGGCCGGGTCGTCTGGCAGGGAGCGGAAGTCGCGCGTCTTGAGCGCGGCGAAACGGCGTTGAGGCCGCGCCTCCAGCTTCTTGCCGACGAGCATCTGTCCGGACCTGACCGCGAACGGCTGATGCAGCGGCTCGAGACTTGGCTCGCAGGCGAGCTTGACAGCAAGGTGAAGCCGCTTCTGCTTTTGAGCGAGGCCACCGATCTGTCGGGACTGGCCCGCGGTCTCGCCTATCAATTGACCGAGAATCTCGGCGTGCTTCGCCGCGAGGCGGCGGCTTCCGACATCAAAGCGCTCGATCAGGACGCCCGCGCCCAACTCCGTAAATACGGGGTCCGGTTCGGCGCCTTCAACGTGTATATCCCTGCGCTGCTCAAACCCGCAGCGGCGGAGTTGGTGCTGATGTTGTGGGCCCTTCATGCCGGACGCGACCATGGCATCGACCCCGAAGCGTTGCCGGCCCGGCCGCAGCAAGGTCTGACCTCGGTCGCGGTTGAAAAGACAATTCCCGATCCTTATTGGCGCGCCGCCGGCTTTCACCTCGCGGGCGCACGCGCCATCCGCATCGACATGCTGGAAAGACTTTCGGATTTGATCCGCGCGCGCGTCTCCTATCGCCCGGCCGAAGGGACGGAGATGCCGGCCGGCGCGACGGGCGATGGCGGCTTTCGGGTGGTGCCTGAGTTGATGTCGGTGGTCGGCTGCTCCGGCGAAGAATTCGTTTCGATTTTGAAAGCGCTCGGTTTCAGGAAAGAACGGCGGCCGCTCGCTGAAGCCGATGCGGCACAGACCCAAGCACCGGAGACGGAACCTGGAGCGGAGGCGCCAGAAATCGACGAGATCTGGCGCCCGAGCAGACGCCGAGCGAGAGACCAGGACAAGCGTGCAAGCCGCAAGCCTCGCCGCACAGAGCGCGCGAAGACACAAAAACGCGCGCGACCGAAGCCCGAGCCTCGCCAGGCCACTTCGGACCCGAAGACAATCGAACATTCGCCGTTCGCAGCTCTCGCTGAGCTCCGAGGGCGGCTTGCGGCACGCCAGCCTGAAGGTAGCTAGGTGGAGGCGCAGCGTCTCGACAAATGGCTGTGGTGTGCACGGCTGATCAAGACGCGCACTGGAGCGGTGCGTCTGGTGGAGGCCGGCAAGGTCCGGATCAATGGCGCCCGCGCCCAGAAGCCGAGCCGCCTCGTTCACCCCGGCGATGTGGTGACCGCCACGCCGGAGGGCAGGCTATTCGTCGCGCGGGTGCTCGGCACTGCCGAGCGCCGCGGTCCGGCAAGCCAGGCGCAGGCCCTCTATGAGGATTTGACCCCGGAGCTTCCGCCCAAGCCCGAGCCAGGGCTTGACGCACGCCAGAAGGGTCCCCGCCCGACCAAACGGGACCGGCGGCGCATCGACCTCTTGCGGGGGCGTGCTTGACCGCCGGCATGGCTTCAGATGCCATGCTATCGGTCGCCTTGTGCAGGTGGCCCGATTGTTATAGGCAGGCGCTCCGCAAGCGGCTTTTTGCGGCCACGGAGGGCCCCAGAAGACGCGTCAACCGGCTCCAGGACCGTATTTGATCGATGACTTACGTCGTCAATGAATTCTGCATCAAGTGCAAGTACACCGACTGCGTCGAGGTGTGCCCGGTCGACTGCTTTTACGAGGGCGAGAACATGCTGGTGATTCACCCCGACGAATGCATCGATTGCGGGGTGTGCGAGCCGGAATGCCCGGTCGACGCGATCAAGCCCGACACGGAGCCTGGGCTGGAGCGCTGGCTCGAGCTCAACCGGCAATACTCGGAGACCTGGCCGAACATCACCACCAAGAAGCCCGCGCCCGAGGATGCCGACGCCTTCGTGTCGGAGCCTGACAAGTTCAGCAAGTACTTCTCGGCCGAGCCGGGCGAGGGAGATTAGACGCCCCAAAGGGTTAGGCGTTAACCTTGGGGTCAAAATGTCGCATGTTGCAGTGCGAAAACGCCTGTGCTGCGGCACGGAACGCCTTCCCGATTTGCTAAAATTGTGTTATTGTGGTGTCGAAATGGCGCTGAATGCCGGCGCGATTAGGCCAAAAGAGGCGTCCCTATTTGGGCGCGTTTTTTTTCCGACTTGGGGGAGGTAGCGCGATCAGGCTCCTGATCGGGAGTTAAGCCTGCGCTACCCCCTGCCTTCGCGGCGGAAGGCCGAAGCCGGAGATCGGTCTCTGGCAAGGAACCGGCAAGCTTCGCGGCAGCGGCGCAAAGTCTTTTCAGAAAGCGAGACGAAGTATGGCTGGAAAAAAGAAACCGCAGCAAAGACAGGGCTTTCGGACGAACGAGTATATCGTCTATCCGGCGCATGGTGTCGGCCGGATTCTCAGCATCGAAGAGCAGGAAATTGCCGGCGTAAAGCTCGAGCTGTTTGTCATCAACTTCGAGAAAGACAAGATGACGCTTAGAGTGCCGATCACAAAGCTCGAAAGCGTCGGCATGCGCAAGCTGTCGGACGATAAAACGGTGAAAAAGGCTCTCACCACGCTCAAGGGCAAAGCGCGCGTGAAGCGCACCATGTGGTCCCGGCGCGCCCAGGAATATGAGGCCAAGATCAACTCCGGCGATCTGATTTCCATCGCCGAGGTTGTGCGCGACCTCTACCGGTCTGAGGCGCAGCCCGAGCAGTCCTATTCGGAGCGTCAGCTCTACGAGGCCGCGCTCGACCGCATGGCGCGAGAGATCGCCGCCGTCGAGAAGCTCGACGAGGCGAGCGCCATTGCCAAGATCGACGAGGTGCTGGCCAAGGCCGCCCGCCACGCCAAGGCCGCGGCCGATGCGGAGACCCGCAGCAAGGCGGCCTAAAGGCTGACCGGGCCAAGCCCGTAACGCAAATCACGAATTGAGCCGGGCGGCTCTCAAACTGCCCGGCTCTTATTTTGCTCAGGCTCAGACGCCGTCCTTGCCGCGGCCGGTGAGAAGCTCGATCTGCTCAGGGTGCGTCGCCTCGATCATCGGGCCGCCGCGCCAGGCGAGCCAGCCCCGCACGCGCAGGCGTTTTCCTTCAAGCGATTTCGGATCGAGCCCGGCGGCGGCGAAGGCGCGTACGTCTTTGCGCGCGATCGAGACGGTAAAGTCGCGCCGCCAATCGTCCGCGAAATTCAGATAGACGCGGCCGCCCCCCTCGCCCACGCTCAGCACCGTTCCCTCGACGAGCTGAAATGTATGAATGAGGCGGTCGAGGCGCTTCTCGTCGAGGGCATCCTGGATGCGATAGACGGAAGAGGCCCACAGGCCGCGCCGTTCCGCGCGCGCTTCGCGCTCGCGCACCAGGAGTTCGGGCGTGCAGGCGCGGGCATCGGGAAGCGAATAGACGCGGGCGAGACCCTGACGCACGAGCTCGTCCTGGAGCCAAAGCCGCTCGTCCCCGGACACGACAAAGACCTGGGCAAGGAGATGACCGTGCCGGTCGGCACGGCGTTCGCCGAACCTCAATTCGACCGTCTTGTTTGCGGCGAGCCCTTCGAGCGCCTCGCGCGCCTCGTCGACGAACGGCCAGGGATCGTCGCCGCGCCAGCCGAGCGGCGGCATCGGCGCCTTGGCTCCGATCAGCTTCACAATCTTGCCGTCAGCGAGTTTGAGAGTTTCGCCATCGGGCACGGCAGCCACGATCGCCGTCTCGGGCGCCGCCTCGGCCGCGGGCGGATCGCAAGCCCAAGCTTGGAACGCGATCAACATGGCAAGCGGCGCCACTACGGCACACGCAAAAGCAACGGTCTTGGTCACCTTCCCGGCCATGGCGACATTTTAGGGACGCCGGCTGAAAAACCACAAGCCACCGTCTCTCGTGCCAATCCGGGGCGGTGCGTTCCGCTGTAGGACGCTATATAAAGGCCGAGAGCGCTATTTTCGCCTCAAGACCCCGTAGCTCAGTCGGATAGAGCATCAGATTCCTAATCTGAGGGTCGCAGGTTCAAATCCTGCCGGGGTCACCAGCACTTCCATTACCCATCACCTGATTTTGTCTTGTCCGCGCGCGCCCGCGCCGGGAGAGTCCCCTGAACTATGAGGCCAGCCAGACGGAAACAGCCGCACGCCGCGAAAGGATGCCGCCATGAAGCTCACTCCTCAGCAAGAGAAGCTTTGCTCCGAGAACACCACCGATTTCTCCGACCTCAAGGCGGTCGCCGTCAATTGCTCGCTGAAGCGGAAGCGTGAGGACTCGCATACCGGGCTGTTGCTGTCGGTCGCCGAAGAGATCATGCGGAAGAACGGCGTTACGGTGGAGCATATCCACGCGGCCGAACACCAGATCCCGTCCGGCGTCTATCCGGACATGACCGAACATGGCTGGCCGAAAGACGACTGGCCCAAATTGTGGAAGGTCGTCGAGGCGGCGGACATTCTCATCGTCGCCACGCCGATCTGGCTCGGCGAGGAAAGCTCCATCTGCCGCATCCTGATCGAGCGGCTCTACGGCATGTCAGGCATGCTGAACGAACAGGGACAGAGCCTCTATTACGGACGCGTGGCCGGCACCGTGATCACCGGCAATGAGGACGGCATCAAGCATTGCGCCATGAGCATCCTCTACGCGCTGCAGCACCTCGGCTACACCATCCCGCCGCAAGCCGATTGCGGCTGGATCGGCGAGGCGGGGCCAGGTCCCTCTTATGGCGACGCGCTCGACAGCGGCCCGGCAGGCTTCGACAACGAGTTCACCCAGCGCAACACCACGATCATGACCTGGAACCTGATGCACCTGGCGCGCATCCTCAAAGATGCCGGCGGCTACCCCAACCACGGCAATAACCGCACCGCCTGGAAAGCGGGCTGCCGGTTCGACTACGAAAATCCGGAGCACCGGGTCTAGAAGCCGCCGGGCCCGCGCCAGCATCGAGGGCTTAGGATTGCGGCGCGGATTGTCCGGGATGCAACGCCTGTTGCCGCAAGGTAACAGCCGAGCGAAAAAATCAGCATCAGACGCCGCTTTCGTTTGCCTATTATCGCGCCAGCGACCCTCTCAACATATTGATTTATATCGATAAATTCTTTCAGCGGGCGGAGCTCTTGGCAGCGGCGATGCGTCCCCGCCCGCGTTGCGCTTAGGGCCCCTTACGAATAGCGTGAATATCGGGGAAAACATCGCGCGGCCTCATAAACCGTGCGGCGTCAAAATGTAGGGGGCTTGTGTGTTGCGTAGCGTCGATGCGCGGTGCGGGAGGGTACCGCAGGCGGGTTCGATTCCGGATTTTGCTGATGTGAATCGGCCGCCGTCCTCCGGACAAGACGAAGGCTTTTCGACCGTTGTTCATCGACAGATGGATAACGCGAGTTCGGCTGCGGCCTCGTTGGGTCAGCGGCGCCGCGCCCTGATCCGCGCAGCGCTGGCGGCTTACCCATTGGCCAAGGACAGGGTGCGCGGCCCTCGCCGGCGCCGCATCGCTAGCGGAGCGGGGAGCTGACCATGGGGGCGAAGGAACCGCCGCTTGAGGACAGCCCTGTCCTCAGCGAAGAGGATGCTGCCGCCGAAGTCTTCGAGGTGTCGGGTGCGATCAAATGGTTCGACCCGTCCAAGGGCTTCGGCTTCATCGTTCCGGAAGGAGACCTTCCTGACATTTTTTTGCACGTGACGTGTTTGCGCCGCGGCGGTTTCCAGACCGCGCAAGAAGGGACTCGTGTCGTCTGCGAAGTCTTGCGCCGTCCGAAAGGTCTCTTGGCCCTGCGGATCCTCGACATGGACCCCTCGACCGGCACGCATGCCTCCGAATTGCCGCGGCGGACGCATGTAGTCGTTGACGCCGAGAGCGGCTGGGAGCGCGCCACGGTCAAGTGGTTCAACCGCGCACGCGGCTTTGGCTTTCTGACGTCGGGTCCGGAAACGCCCGACATTTTTGTGCATATGGAAACGCTCAGGCGCTACGGCTTTACCGAGCTCCAGCCGGGGCAGACGGTGCTGGTCCGCTATGGGCGCGGGCCGGACGGGCTGGTCGCGGCCGAGCTGGAGCCTGACAGCAATAACGGCCGGCTCTCTCATTGATTTTTATGCGATTTGTTCGGCTAGAGCCGGGAATTTCGCCCGCCGACGCGCCGGCGGGGATTAACCAGAGTCGTGACAACGCCTCTAGGTTGATGGGATTTCGCCCCATTTGTGCATATCATGTGGGCGCCCCCCCATCTGGGGTCGGGATACACCCTCCCGGGAGGCCGTCCTCCCGTTATAGTTTTGCGTAAGGGAGGACGGCCTCCGAACGAGCCGGTACACGGCCCGTCGAAAGCGCGCCTGGACAGGCGTTCATTGCGAAAAGATCGGGCCTCGGCCCGGTGATCCCTAACGCCTATTTTTACGCTGTAAGCGCCCCGACGAGACCTTAGCGGGTCGGCATCGGCTGCTCGCCGCGATAATCGTAGAAGCCGCGATTGGCCTTCCGTCCGAGCCAGCCGGCTTCGACATACTTCACCAGCAGCGGGCAGGGTCGATATTTGGAATCGGCCAGCCCCTCGTAGAGCACCTGCATGATCGAGAGGCAGGTGTCGAGCCCGATGAAATCGGCAAGTTGCAACGGTCCCATGGGATGATGGGCGCCAAGCCGCATCGCGGTGTCGATGGCGTCGACCGAACCCACGCCCTCGTAAAGCGTGTACACCGCCTCGTTGATCATCGGCAGCAGGATACGGTTGACCATAAAGGCCGGAAAATCTTCCGACACGGCGACGGTCTTGCCGAGGCTCTCGACGAACTCCCTGGTGCGGCCGAACGTGGCGTCCTCGGTGGCAATGCCGCGGATCATCTCGACCAGTTCCATAACGGGCGCCGGATTCATGAAATGGAGCCCGATAAAGCGTTCAGGCCGGTCGGTCGCGGCCGCAAGCCGGGTGATCGAAATCGATGACGTATTGGTGGAGACAATGGCGTCGGCTTTTAGGAAGGGACAGAGCGCGACAAAGATCTTGCGCTTCACCGTCTCGTCCTCGGTCGCGGCCTCGACCACGAGATCGGCGTCTCCGAACGCGGACATGGACTCGGCATAGGCGATCCGCGACAGCGCCTCGCGCTTGTCGTCCTCGCTGATCTTTCCCGAGGCCACTTGGCGGGTGAGGTTCTTGTCGATGACGCCAATAGCTTCGTCGACCTTTTCCTTGGCGATGTCATGGAGCGCCACTTCATAACCGGACAGCGCGATCACATGGGCGATGCCCCTGCCCATTTGACCCGCACCGACGATGCCGACCTTGTAGATGGGGTCGGCGTCGAGAGCGCTTCGCGATAACGGATCGGCGCGAAGCGCGGAGCCTTGAACGATGTCGTCCATAGTCATTCCTCTAGAGCCCGCTTATTCATAGCCTGCCCTCTTGAGCTCGTCGTTGAGCTCCGGCAGGACGGTGAAAAGGTCGCCGACCAGACCATAGTCGGCGACCTGGAAGATGGGAGCGTCGGCGTCCTTGTTGATGGCGACGATCACCTTGGAATCCTTCATGCCGGCGAGATGCTGGATCGCGCCCGAGATGCCGACGGCGATATAGAGCTCGGGCGCCACCACTTTCCCCGTCTGGCCGACCTGATGATCATTCGGCATGTAGCCGGCATCGACCGCAGCCCGGCTGGCGCCGACCGCGGCACCCAGACGGTCGGCCACCGGCTCGATCAAAGTCTTGAAATTCTCGCCGGATTGCAGGCCGCGCCCGCCGGAGATCACGACGCGGGCCGAGGTCAGCTCGGGCCGTTCGCTTGCGCTAATCTCCGAGCTTTCGAAGCTCGAAAGCCCGACGGCGGGCTCCGGCGTAACCGTCTCGATCGCTGCCGAGCCGCCCTCTCCGGCAGCGGCGAAGGCGGTGGCGCGTACCGTGGCGACCACCGTCTTGTCGCTCGTTTCGACCGTCTCCAGCGCGTTTCCGGCGTAAATCGGGCGCACGAAAACAGTGGGCGCCTTGACCTCGACGATGTCGGAGATTTGGGCGACGTCGAGCATCGCAGCGACTCTCGGCAGAATGTTCTTCCCCGTCGTCGTCGCCGGCGCGAGCAGAACCGAGTAGTCCTTCATCAGCGGCAAGATGGTCGCGGCCGTTTCTTCGGCCAGCCGGTGCGCCAGGTGCGGCGCTTCCGCGAGCAAGACCTTGCGGACGCCGTCGAGCTTGGCTGCCGTTTCGGCGACACCGCTGCAATTCTCACCGGCAACCAGAATATCGATATCGCCGCCGAATTGGCTGGCGGCGGTCAAGGCGCTCGCGGTGGCCGGGGCAAGGCTCTTATTGTCGTGTTCGGCCAGCAGCAGGATCGCCATCTCAGAGCACTCCTGCTTCGTTCTTGAGCTTGTCGACCAGCGCAGCAACGCTGTCGACCTTGATGCCGGCCTCGCGGCCCTTCGGCTCGGCAATTGAAGTCACTTTGAGGCGAGGCGCGATATCGACGCCGAGCGCTTCGGGCGTGGTCTCGTCGATCGGCTTTTTTTTCGCCTTCATGATATTCGGCAGCGAAGCATAGCGTGGCTCGTTGAGTCTGAGATCGGTCGTGACGACAGCAGGCTTCGCCAGCGTGATGGTTTCCAGTCCACCGTCGATTTCGCGCACCACTTTGATCTTGTCGCCATTGAGTTCAATCTTCGAGGCGAACGTGCCTTGGGGCCAGCCGAGCAGTCCGGCAAGCATCTGTCCCGCCTGATTGCAGTCGTCGTCGATAGCTTGCTTGCCGAGGATAATGAGATCGGGCTTCTCGTTCTCGGCCACGCGCTGCAACAGCTTGGCCACGGCGAGTGGTTCGACGCTCTGGTCGGTCTTGACCAGGATCGCGCGGTCGGCGCCCATGGCGAGCGCCGTACGCAAAGTGTCCTGCGATTTGGTGCTGCCAATCGAAACGGCGACGATCTCCTGCGCCTCGCCTCGTTCTTTGATCCGAACCGCCTCTTCGACGGCGATCTCATCGAACGGATTCATCGACATCTTGACGTTGGCAAGATCGACGCCGCTGCCGTCCGACTTGACACGGATCTTGACGTTGAAATCGACAACCCGCTTGACGGGAACGAGAATTTTCATGCGGCCACAGTTCCCAGCACGCTCTTGACCGGCCCCCCTAGCCCAGTCATCTCGCACTTGCGAAATGGCCGCGACCGTACTGCCGGGTTTGGCCCAAGTCAATGGTTTCCGGGCAATTAACCCGGGCTTTCAAGCGCCTAATCGAGGCTTTCAGGCGCCGCCCTGGGTCTGGTCGAACAGCACTACACCGCGCCGCCGCATGAACAGGATCAGGGTCGCCCCGGCCAGGAGACCCCCGATATGGGCCCATATGGCCACGCTCTCCTCGCCCCCGATCAGAAGGCTGGCGAACTGCCAGCCGATCCAGATGCCGAGCGCCCAGGCCGCCGTGATCCTGATCGGAATGCGCCACAGCGCCAGGACCCAGACTTTTACCTTGGGATGCAAAATGATGTACGCCGCAATCACTCCGGCAACCGCGCCCGATGCTCCGACCAGAGGTATGTCGGAATTGGGACTCATCACGGTATGGACCAAGGCCGCAAAGATCCCGCACATCAAATAGAACATAATGAAGCGCCAATGCCCCATGGCGTCTTCGATATTGTCACCAAACACCCAAAGGAACAGCATATTGGCGAGGAGATGAACCCAACTCCCGTGCACGAACATGTAGGTCACGAGTGTAAAGCGTTCGGGCATGACGGCGCCGGTCGCAAAGATCGGTCCGACGCTCGCGCTGTCCGCCATCAGCTTTGCGGGGACCACGGCGAAGGACGCCGTCTCCTGCGGATCGGGTGTCACGAACCAGCCCGACACGAAGATCACATAGATGGCGACGTTGATAGCGATCAGCGCCACTGTCACGTATTGAAAGCGGATGCGCTTCAGAGGATTGGTATCGTGAAGAGGAACGAACACGGATAGCTCTTTTGCCGTGTCAGCGGTTCTGGCCCGGCACCCAGGTTACGTCGGACTGTCCTTTGTCGTTGGCATGGCGTGCCGCCACGAACAGGAAGTCGGACAGGCGGTTGATATAGCGAAGGGCCGGCGCGCCGACGGTCTCGCCTTGGCGCGCGTCGAGCGCCACCATAAGGCGCTCCGCCCGGCGCGACACGGTGCGGGCAAGATGCAGGAAGCTCGCGGCCGGAGAGCCGCCGGGCAGAACGAACGAGCGCAGAGGCTCAAGCTCGCGGTTGAGGCTATCGATCTCTTGTTCAAGACGGGTGACCTGCGAATCGGTCACTTGCAGCCGTTCGCGACCGTCCTTGCTCTCGGCGGGATAGCAAAGATCGGCGCCAAGATCGAAAAGATCGTTTTGAATCCGCGCGAGCATGGCGTCGAGTGCGGGCGCCTCCGACGCAGTGTGAAGGCGGGCCAAGCCGATGGCGGCATTGGTCTCGTCGAGCGTGCCATAGGCCTCGACTCTGAGATCGTATTTTGCCACGCGCCGGCCTGACCCGAGCGCCGTCGTGCCGTCATCCCCGGTGCGGGTATAAATCTTGTTGAGGACAACCATTCGCTACTGCCCAAAGACCTAAGACCCTTGCGGGCCACATGGTTCCCAAAGCCTAGCGTAGTTGGGTACCGGGGGCGGTCAAGCCTTCGTGACGGCCAAAAATTACCGCTTCGCCAGATAGATAGCCGTCATGACGAGAATGATCGCGATAAACTGCAGCACCACGCGCCAGCGCATTAACATCTGGCTGGTGTTCGGACTGCCCCCGCGCAGCATGTTCCACAGTCCAAGCAGGAGCACGGTGGCGACCGCGGCCAGCGCGAGTGGGATAAGGTATTTCGTCAAGGCATCCATGATTTCACAATCGCATTTCAGTTTTGCGCCGCGATCGCGTCCAGCGCGGCTGCCGGCAGAACACGCCGGAAGAACGCCGCGACATAAGTCGGCACTGTAACGTAATAGCGGCGCTTCGGGTTGCGACTTTCCAGCGCGTGGGCGAGCTTCAAGGCCACCGCTTCCGGGCCGAGCTTGAAGGTCTGGGTGCCGCCCTCCTCCAGGCGGGCGATGCGGTCGCGATAGATTTCGCGATGCGGTGAGCCTTCGAGGTCGACATTGCGGCGATAGGCGTCAAGCGCATGTTCCAGGAAGCGGGTGGCGATAGGACCCGGCTCGATAAGCACGACCTTGATGCCGCTTGCGGCAAGCTCCATGCGCAAGGCGTCTGCCAGCGCCTCAATGGCATACTTGGTCGCGCAATAGGCCCCGCGATAGGGCGCGGAGACGAAGCCGAGCACCGAGGAGCAGAACACGAGGCGCCCTTTGCCTTGCTTGCGCATGGCCGGGATGACGCGGCAGGTCAGATCGTGCCAGCCGAACACGTTGGCCTCGAACTGGGCGCGCATGATTTCGACCCGTATGTCTTCGACCGCGCCGGGCTGACCGTAGGCTCCATTGTTGAAGAGTGCGCCGAGCCTTCCGTCTGTTGCGTTCAGCACATGTTCCGCCGCGGCGGCAATCGATTGCGGTTCGGCATAATCGAGATGAAGCGCTTCAAACCCTTCCGTTTTTAGCCGGGCAATATCGTCGGGCTTTCGCGCCGTGGCGAACACGCGCCAGCCGCGCGATGTCATCTCGCGCGCGGAAGCCAAGCCTATCCCCGAGGAGCAGCCGGTTATCAGGATGGAGCGCCGACTCATCAGCTGTTGAGGAACCAAAAAGCGAAATTGAGCGCCGTCTCGAAACACACCCACAACAGATACGGAACGAGCAGGAGCGCGGCGGATCGGCTTAAGCGGTCGAACAGGACGATGGTGATGGCAATGGCAACGAGCAGGAGGAGAATCACAATCAAGCCTGAACCCGGGCTCTCGAACCAGAAGAAGGCAACGGACCAGGCAATATTGAGCGCAAGCTGAATGCCAAACCAGATCAGCCCGAGCTTACGGTCCTCGGAGCTGCCCTCGGCACGCCAAAACTGCCAGACGGCGACGGCCATCATGGCGTAGAGGATGGGCCAAACCACGGCAAAGACCCGGTCCGGCGGCGCGAAGCCTGGACGTTCAAGCGTCTCGTACCAGGGCAGATTGGCCTCAGAGAGAAAATGGCCGGCCACCAGGGCCGCAAAGCAAATCGCACCTGCCGCCAGCAAGGCGATCAGAGTCTGCCGGGTTTTGGCCGATACCGCCATGTCGACCCCTGTCGCGTTTTGCCGCTCACTCTTCGAGCAGGCGGCGGGCGATGACATGGGCCTGGATCTCGGCCGCACCCTCGAATATCGAGAGGATCCGGGCGTCGCACAGGACCCGGCTTACCGGATATTCGAGCGCAAAGCCGTTGCCGCCATGGATCTGCAGCGCGTTGTCGGCCGCGGCCCAGGCGACGCGTGCGGCAAGCAGCTTGGCCATGCCCGCCTCGAGATCGCAGCGCCGGCCGGCATCTTTCTCGCGCGCGGCGAAATAGGTGAGCTGCCGCGCAAGCACAATTTCGGCCGCCATCATGGCGAGCTTGTCGGACACGCGCGGGAACTCGATGATCGGCTTGCCGAACTGCATCCTTTCGATGCCGTAGCGCAAGCCGAGATCGAGCGCGGACTGCGCCACGCCGATGGCGCGCGCCGCAGTCTGAATGCGCGCCGCCTCGAACGTCTGCATCAGCTGCTTGAAGCCCTGGCCCTCCGCACCGCCGAGAAGATTGTCGGCCGGCACGGTGAAGTCGTCGAACGAGATGTCGTACTCCTTCATGCCGCGATAGCCGAGCACCTCGATCTCTCCGCCGCTCATGCCCTCTGCCGGGAAGGGATTGTCGTCGGTGCCGCGCGGCTTCGTCGCCAGGAACATCGAGAGCCCGCGATAGCCTTTTTCGTTTGGATCGGTTCGCGCCAGCACGGTCATAAGGTCGGCGCGCGCGGCATGCGTGATCCAGGTTTTCTGCCCGGTCAGACGATAGACATCGCCGTCACGGACGGCCCGGGTCGAAAGCGAGGCGAGGTCAGAGCCGGTATTAGGCTCGGTGAACACCGCCGTCGGCAGGATCTCGCCTGAGGCGATCTTCGGCAGCCATTCCTGCTTCTGGGCGTCGGTGCCCGCGTTCATGATCAGCTCTTCGGCAATCTCCGAGCGTGTGCCGAGCGAGCCGACACCAATATAGCCGCGGGACAGTTCTTCCGAGACGACACACATCGCCTCTTTGCCGAGACCAAGTCCGCCATACTCTTCCGGCAGCGTGAGTGAAAAGACGCCAAGCTCGCTCATCTGGTCGATCAGCTCGAGCGGCACATAGTCATCCTTCAAGTGCCATTCTTGCGCGTGCGGAACCACCTCGGCTTCGGAGAAGCGGCGCATCTCGTCCCGGATTGCCTGAAGCGTCTCGTCAAGCCCGGGATCGCCATAGGCAGCGGTGCCCTGGCTGTCCTTGATCAATTCGACCGCGCGGGCACGGATCTCTGGCGTCGCCCCGGCAATAAGCTCGCGGACCGCGGGCGTGAGGAAAGCGGTCCGGTCGCTATCGGCAACACCAAGCTCGTTAAGACGGGCGGTCTCGCCTTGGCTCATCGCCACGCCGCCTGCGAGTTGGGCGAGATATTCGCCGGCGCCGATCCGCGCGAGCAGGCCCTCCATCTCACCAAACCGGCCCTCGCCATCCAAACGCTTTGAATAGTCCGCAAGCTGGTTCAGGGCCTCGACATAGGTGGCAATCCAGGCCAGCCCGTGGGCGGCATGCTGCTCGCGCTCGAGCGCCTCGGAATCGATCTTACCGTCCGCCGAGACCTTGGCGGCAACGCCCTCGGTCGCGCACGCGCGAAGCGCGGTGGCGGCTTCGGCGGCCTCGGCAAGATGGGAAAGGAGTTCAGATGTGCCCTGCGTCCCCGGGCTCGTGACGTTTTCAGCGACGGTCAAATCAGGCTCCTGGCATGGACTTTCCGCGTTTCGGGGCCACAACGAAGCCCGCTCCGCTTCAGGAGTCAAACGCCAATTGCGGTCCATTTTGGCGGCCCGGAATTTCGCTTTGAAATTGTGTATGAGCAACGCTTATCGGCAGGATGAGACATCTTCAATTGCCGTTGTTTCGGGACCGGGTCTAACTTGAAAGAAGACGAGAACACGGAGGCAAAAGTCAGTGAGACATCTTTGGATCGTCGCTGCCGTCCTGGTCCCGATCTTGGGGCTTTCGACGGCCGCCCGGTCGGCTGAAAACGCGGAGCCGCCCGCAGACGAGGCTGCGGCGGCAACAAAGTGCCTAAAAGCCGAAGTGAACCCGGTGACTGGACACGCGGTCTGTCTCGATCCGGTCGGGGCTCCAGTCGAGCCCGTCCCCCGCTCGTCGTTTCAGCGGCCTTGCAAGCCGCGTGAGCATGACGACGACCCATGGACCATTTATGAGCACGGGTCCAAATGCCAGGATTAGGGACCGCTCGCGTTTAAGATCGGACCCTGCTCTCCACGCCACCTCGAAGACGAAGTTGCGATCGATCTTGATAGTCCAGTCCGCCCTCGGGTTTCAGAGCTGCCGAGAGCTGGAAGGAGTTCGCGATCATGTCGGCGAGATGGGCCGCCGGAGGCGAGATCGTCGGCCGCCTGCGAAGCACAAACTCGAAGTCGGGCAGCGCCGGCAACGCCTCGGCGCTGCCGAGCGATTTCAGCGTGTTCGGCAGGCCATTTTCCGGGAAGATCGTTATCCCGAGCCCGGCGTCGAGGGCTGAGAGAATACCGGCCGTCCCTGCGCTCTGAAGCACCACCGTCCAGGCCCGGCCGGTGCGATCGAGATGATCGAGAGCAAGCTGCCGCCACCGGCAGTGTGGAGGATACAATAGGAGCGGCGCGGGCGTTTCCGGATCGAGCTCAAGACTCCGTCCGGCCACCCAGACGCGCTTCTCGCGACAAAGCGAGATGCCATCGCCTTCTCCGATTTCATTGGCGACGATCGCGATATCGAGCTCCCCGTTATCGAGAAGCGCGGAAATGTCGGGGCCGATACCGAGCTCGATTTGCAATCGGACTGCGGGGTAGCGGCTCGTGAACTGGCCGAGCAAAGACGACAGGATATGGAAATCGAAATAATCGGGCGCGCCGATCCGGATCAGAGTGCTTTCGCTGCGGCCCAGGCGATCCTCAGCTTCTTTGTGCAAGGCAAGGATGCGCCTCGCGTAGGATAGGAGCACCTCGCCCTGCTCGGTCAATTCGATGCCGCGCGAATCGCGCACGATCAGCTGCGAGCCGACTTGCTCTTCGAGCCTCTTAACGTGAAGACTGACCGCAGATTGGGTGAGATTGATCTCGCGTGCCGCCTTGGTGAAGCTGCCGAAATCGCAGACCGTCACGAAGGTGCGTAACAGCGGCGTGTCGTAGAGCATCAGACCATCGTTTCTCCGAGTTCATCGGAAGCGGTCTCGAACCGGCAGACAGTCTAATTCACCAGGCGAAGCGGCGCGACACTCTTGGCCGATCGAAGCGCTAGCTAACCGGCGTGCATCTCGCGGCTGGCCTCGACCACGTCCTCGAACGTCCTCAACCCCGTGCAGGGCGCGCTGACGAGTACGGACATGTTGCCCGGGCGGTGCTCGTTCTTCCACATGCGCATATGCGCCTTGGGGATCTGCTCCCAGGGGAAGACCTCGCTCATGCAGGGGTCGATGCGCCGCTCCACCACCAGCCGATTGGCTTGGCTCGCCTGGAGGAGATGGGCGAAGTGAGAGCCTTGGATACGCTTCTGATGCATCCACACATAGCGGGCGTCCATAGTCAGGTTATAGCCGGTGGTGCCGGCGCATATGACCACCATGCCGCCGCGCTTCACCACGAAGCAGGAGACCGGGAAGGTCGCCTCGCCTGGATGCTCGAACACGCAATCGACGTTGACGCCCTTGCCGGTGATTTCCCAGATCGCCTTGCCGAATTTGCGCGTTTCCTTCAGCCAGGTGTCGAACTCTGGCGTGCCGACCTTCGGCAGCTGGCCCCAGCAATTGAAGTCCTTGCGGTTCAGCACGCCTTTGGCGCCAAGCGACATCACGTATTCGCGTTTGTCTTCCTCGGAGACGACGCCGATCGCGTTGGCGCCGGCGGTGGCGCAGAGCTGCACGGCCATGGAACCAAGGCCGCCGGAGGCGCCCCAAACCAAAACGTTATGACCGGGTTTGAGGGTATGGGGGCGATGCCCGAACAGCATCCGGTATGACGTTGCGAGACAGAGCGTGTAGCAAGCCGACTCTTCCCAAGTGAGGTGCTTCGGCCGCTCGAGCAGCTGGCGGTCCTGCACGCGGCAGAACTGGGCGAAGGAACCGTCCGGCGTCTCGTATCCCCAGATGCGCTGCGAGGTCGAGAACATCGGGTCGCCGCCGTTACATTCCTCGTCGTCGCCGTCGTCCTGATTGCAGTGAATGACGACCTCGTCACCGACCTTCCAGCGTTTGACCTTCGAGCCCACCGCCCAAACGATGCCAGACGCGTCGGAGCCGGCGATATGGTAGGGCTGCTTATGAACGTCGAACATCGACACCGGCGTGCCGAGCGAGGCCCAGACGCCGTTGTAGTTGACGCCGGCGGCCATCACCAGAACGAGCACGTCGTGCGAATCGAGTTCCCAGGTCGGGACCACTTCAATCTGCATGGCCGTCTCAGGCGGGCCTTCCCGCTCGCGCCGGATGGTCCATGCGTACATATTTTTCGGCACGTGACCGAGGGGCGGGATCTCGCCGATCTCGTAGAGATCCTTGACTGCGCCCGCTGCCGGCGCTTCGGAAACTGCGGCTAGAGACATCTCATTCATCCGATCGTCCCCCCCAGACGTGGCCTTTCTGCCTAGTTTTTGCACTGCGGTAATTGTCGTCTATTCATCTCGCGTCTGCAACAAATTTACGAAATCGTCACCAAACACGCAAAAGCGCCGTAAAGGCGCCTTGGATTGCCCCAAAAATCCCCTTGTTCCAGCCTCGCCGGCCAGCCCGGGGGGAGCGTTAGCAAAAACCTACTCGCCTGCCCAGGGTGAAAATGCACGCCCCTTCCAGACTGTTCCTTTCAGCGACTCACGGCTTGGCGGCTTGGCCTCCGGCTCAAGACCGGAGTGCTTAGGATTAGGGCTGCCTGGCGTTTCGTTGGGCGTTAGGCGGCCTTGCGGCTCTGTTGCCCTTGCCTCGCGGGCGTGCTTCGATGCCGGCGAACCACCACAGGTCTTTCGATGAGCGAAACTCCATCCAAGACGCGGGACAGGCCCTGGCTGTTCCGCACCTATGCCGGCCATTCGACGGCCAAGGCCTCGAATGAGCTTTACCGGCGGAACCTCGCCAAGGGTCAAACAGGTCTGTCGGTTGCTTTCGATCTCCCGACTCAGACCGGCTACGATTCAGATCACCCGCTCGCCCGCGGCGAGGTCGGCAAGGTCGGCGTGCCGATTTCTCATCTCGGCGACATGCGGAGCTTGTTCGAGGGCATCCCGCTCGCCGAGATGAACACCTCGATGACGATCAATGCCACGGCCGCCTGGCTGCTCGCGCTCTATGTGGCGCTTGCCGAGGAACAGGGCGCGGCCAAGGCCAAGCTCACCGGCACGGTGCAGAACGACATCCTCAAGGAATATCTGTCGCGCGGGACCTACGTCTTTCCGCCGGCGCCGTCGCTCCGGCTGATCAAGGACGTGATCGTCTATACCGCGAGCGAGATGCCGAAATGGAACCCGACCAATGTCTGCTCCTACCATTTGCAGGAAGCGGGAGCGACACCGGTCCAGGAGCTTGCCTTCGCGCTTGCCACCGCCGAGGCGGTGCTCGACGCGGTAAAGGAGTCCGGCGAAATCCCGGCGGATAAATTTCCGCAAGTCGTCGGCCGCATGAGCTTCTTCGTCAATGCCGGCGTGCGGTTCATCACCGAAGTCTCGAAGATGCGCGCTTTCGTCGATCTGTGGGACGAAATTGCCAAGAACCGCTATGGCGTCGAGGACCCTGCGCTTCGCCGGTTCCGCTATGGTGTCCAGGTGAATTCGCTCGGGCTGACCGAGCAGCAGCCCGAGAACAATGTCTACCGCATCCTATTGTCGATGCTCGCGGTCACGCTTTCGAAGAAGGCGCGGGCGCGGGCGGTTCAACTGCCCGCCTGGAACGAAGCGCTCGGCCTGCCCCGGCCCTGGGACCAGCAATGGTCGCTGCGTCTGCAGCAGATCCTCGCTTACGAGACCGACCTGCTCGAATACGGCGACATTTTCAACGGCTCGGCCGAGATCGACCGCAAAGTCGAGGAGCTCAAAGAGCAGGCCCGCGCCGAACTGGCAAAAATTCAAGCGATGGGCGGCGCCGTGGCCGCCATCGATTACATGAAAGAGGCGCTGATCGCGTCGAACGCGGCGCGGGTCGAGGCGATCGAAAAAGGCGAACAAGTGCTGGTCGGGGTCAACGCCTATACCGAGACCGAGCCGTCGCCGCTGGCCGAAACCGGCATCGAAGGCATTCTCACCGTGCCGGAAGCAGTCGAGATCGAGCAAGTCGCGGCCTTGGACGCTTGGCGCAAGCAGCGCGACGATAAGGCGGTTCAGCAAGCGCTGGTCGACCTGAAGTCCGCGGCCGCAGAAGGCCGCAATATTATGCCGTCCTCGATTGCGGCGGCTAAGGCCGGCGTCACCACCGGCGAGTGGGGCCAAGTGTTGCGCGAAGTGTTCGGCGAATATCGTGCGCCGACCGGAATCCATGCCGAGCACCCAATCGACATGGCACGGCTCGAAGACATCCGTCACAAAGTCGAGGAGGTCGCGGGACGCCTTGGCCGGTCGTTGACCTTCGTGGTCGGTAAGCCGGGGCTCGACGGGCATTCCAACGGTGCCGAGCAGATCGCCGTGCGCGCCTCCGATGTCGGTATGGAAGTCGTCTATGACGGTATCAGGCTGACGCCGGCCGAGATCGTCGAGCAGGCGAAACAGGCGCAGGCCCATGTCGTCGGGCTGTCGATCCTGTCGGGCTCGCATGTCGCGCTGGTCCGCGAGGTGGTACAGCGCTTGCGCGAGGCGGGGCTCGGCGACGTTCCCGTAGTGGTCGGCGGCATCATCCCGGCCGACGATGTGAATGTCCTGAAGCAATGCGGCGCCTCGGCCGTCTACACGCCAAAGGATTTCCAGCTCAACGAGATCATGGCCGGTATCGTTGAACTGGTCGAAGCCAAGGCGGCCGACCTCGTGAAGCAGGGCGTTCCCGTGCCATCCGAACGGGCTCGCGAGAAGGTGCCGCTCCAATAGCGAAACTTCGCCGGGTGGTTTAACACTCCAACTCTGAATGGAAGCGTCGGCCCTTTGCCGCTAGACTTTCCGAGTCGCGCAGGTTTCTTAGGAAAGATTTTTAGGGGGAACGAAATGAACATTCACTTGAGCGCGCCGCGGCGCCAGACCTTTCTGATCTCGGTCATCATCGCCGCCCTGGTCGTCCTCGGCATGCTCGTGCCGCTGCCGATCTTCACCGGATATGGCATGGGCCTGCTGCTGATCGCCTATCTGATCCTGCTTGCCGGCGTGCTGATGGATAATTTCTGACCGCAGGACACGCCTGGCACGCTGCTTTCGCGGAACTGACGACAAGCGGGCCTCCCGCCGCTAAGAAGGGGGATGATCGTTTGTTCCTGCACGATGATTACGTCCGAGGACGTTGCCGAGGCGGTAGCGGCACTCCGCACCGAGGATCCCTTTGTGGTGTTGACCCCCGGCCTCATCTATCGCTGGCTCGGCAAACGGCCTTCCTGCGGGAGCTGCCTGCCGCTCATCGCCAAGCTGATGGTCGCCTTTGATGAGGAGGGGCCCAGCACGGCGGTATCGTTCACCCACCACAAACGTGTCGAGGACACCTAGCCTGCTGGCAAAGAACAGGCCATGATCCCCTGGAAGGCTTGAGAGGAGACATTAAGAATGAAAGGCAATAAGCGGGTCATCGAATATCTCAACAAGGCGCTGACGCACGAACTCACCGCCGTCAATCAATACTGGCTGCATTACCGGCTGCTCGACGATTGGGGTTACACCAAGCTCGCCAAGAAGGAGCGGGAAGAATCGATCGAGGAGATGCAACACGCCGATAAGCTCGTGACCCGCATCGTCTTCCTCGAGGGATTTCCCAACATGCAGCATATCGACCCCTTGATGATCGGACAGAACGTCAAGGAGGTCCTCGAATGCGATCTCAAAGCCGAATACTCGGCCCGCGCGCTCTATATGGAAGCGCGCGCCGCGTGCCGCAACGAGGAAGACTATGTGTCGATGGATCTGTTCGAAGAGCTGCTCGCCGACGAGGAAGGCCACATCGATTTCATCGAGACGCAACTAAGCCTGCTCAAAGATATCGGCATCGAGAATTATGGGCAGCTCAACGCTCACTCAGCCGATGATGTGCCTGAACAGGGGGCTTAATTGGCGTTGATCGACGGACCGCGTCTTCCGCCGGCGGCGGGGGGAGCGGCGCGGCAGCTCGTCGTATTCCTCCACGGCTATGGCGCCGACGGCAACGACCTGATCGGCTTGGGGCGCGAATGGGCAACGCTCCTGCCCCACGCGGCCTTCGCCTCGCCGCACGCGCCGGAGCCTTGCGGCATGGCGCCCATGGGCCGGCAATGGTTCGACCTCACCTTTCGCGACGCGGGCGAGATGGTCCGTGGTGTCAAACAGGCCGCGCCAATACTTGATGCCTTCCTCGACGCCGAGCTTAAGCGCCTCGATCTCGGCCCCCACGCGCTCGGGTTGGTGGGTTTCAGCCAAGGCACCATGATGGCGCTCGGGGTCGGGCTCAATCGCACGCCTGCGCCCGCCGCTATCGTCGGCTATTCCGGGGCGCTGGCGACAGTCGAGGCCTTGCCGCAAGACCCGGCGTCGGCGCCGGCTGTTCTGCTTGTGCATGGCGACATGGACCAGGTCATTCCGGTCGACGCCATGTTCATAGCCCGTGAGCAGCTTGCGCAAGCCGGCCTTGCCGTGGAGTGGCACGTGGCGCAAGGCGTTGGCCACGGCATCGATCCGGAGGGCTTGCGACTCGGCGGCGCCTTTCTCCGCCAGGCCTTCGCGGCCGCTCAAGCCATTCAGTAGCGGTACGGCCGAGCCCCCTACATCATCTGGGGGCCTTCACATTCGTGACACGCCCCTATAGTATCCCGCTCGGCAAAGGAGGATGGTCCGAGTGCGACGGGCATAGGTTGAAGGAATTTATCGCCTTGAGCGTCGCAACCGCATCGGCCGCCCCCGGCACATTTCCCGCGCTGGTGTTGAACGCCGATTTCAGACCGCTGTCCTACTATCCGCTCTCGCTTTGGGGCTGGCAGGACACGGTGAAGGCTGTGTTCCTCGACCGTGTGAATATCGTTTCCGAATACGAGCGGCTGGTTCACTCCCCGTCTTTCGAGATGAAGCTCCCGAGCGTCGTGTCGCTCAAGACTTACGTGCGGCCTGCGCTCTATCCCGCCTTCACCCGATTCAATGTGTTCCTGCGCGACAAGTTCACCTGCCAGTATTGCGGCGACGAACAGGACCTGACCTTCGATCATCTCGTGCCCCGCTCGCGCGGCGGCATGACGCGGTGGGACAATGTGACGACGGCGTGCGCGCCCTGCAATCTCATGAAGGGTGGCAAGCTGACCCACGAAGCGAGGATGTATCCTTCGCAGAAACCCTACCGACCGACGGTGTTCGAGCTTCACCGCAACGGCCGGCTGTTCCCGCCGAACTATCTGCACGAGAGCTGGCTCGACTATCTCTACTGGGATACCGAACTCGAGCCGTAAACCTCCTCAATATTGCGTGGTCAGCTTGGTCAGCCAGTCCGGCGAGGCTTCGACCAGAATCGCCTCAAGCTGCTTGTCGAGATTGGTAGCCACGAGCAGCCCTACGGCGATCAGGGCGACGCCAAGTATCGCCTTCCCCGCTTTGCCGGTCTCCATAAGGCGGCCGCGCCAGCGCATCAGCGCCTCGCGCGACAGAACGCCGAGCAGCATCAAGGGAAGCGCGGCACCGATCCCGAACGCGATCATGGTCAACGCGACCTGGAAAAGATCTTCGCCTTTGGCGGCAAGCACCGAGGCGGCGCCGAGCGTAGGGCCCACACAAGGACTCCACACCGCGCCGAGCAGGAGCCCGAGACCGAATTGGCCGGCCAAGCCTCCCGGCGTGAAATTGTCGGTGTAGCTTCCCGCCCAATTGCTCACCGGTGCGGCCGCGAGCGCAAATTGCTCCTGCAAGCGCGGCACGAGAAGCACAACGCCGACGCCGATCAGGAGAATTGCCGCGACGGTCCGAAAGACTCCGGTATCGAGGCCGGCGGCAAATCCAATGGTCGCCACAAACAAACCGATGGCGGTGAAGGACACCGCAAGCCCTAAGGCGAGTGCGACCGGGCCGAGCCGATGCTCGTCCGCGGCGGCGCCGAGAACGATCGGGACGAGCGGCAAGACGCACGGTGAAAGAACGGAAAGCGCGCCGGCAAGAAGCGCAAGCCCGAGTGTGGCGGCCGACATCGCTTTCTGTCCTAGAGCGCCTTATCGAGTAACGCTGCGATAGAGTCCTTGTCCGTGTCTCCAACCGAACGCCCGGTTTCGGTCTCGCCTTTGAAGACGATCAGCGTGCTCTGATTCTGCGCGTTCAAGGCCCGTACGTCGTCTTTCTGCTTGTCGAAGTCGAGCTTGAACACGACGAGGTCCTCGTATTTGGGCTCGCGCGTCAACTGCACCAAAATCGGATTCTGCGCCCGGCACACGGGACACCACACCGCGAAGATATCGACCAGGATCGACTTGCCTTCCTTTTGCGCCTCGGCGAAAGAGGCAGCATCGAACGGCTTCCACTCTGCTGCGGAAGCGGAAAGCGAAGCGAACACCGCTGCGCCGGCGACAATTGCAACAATAAGGGCGCGCAAGCGAACCATCGGGCAACTCCTTGACTGCTGTTTGTCGGTAGAGGCCGCTATAGCAGCGAACGGCGAGCTTCCGCCAATCACGCTCGCTTGAAGTGGCGGTGAGCCTAGCGCCGCGCCGCGGCGCCATAAGCAGCGATCCCGGCAAGCATGGCAGAGATCACCGCGTTCCAGCCGGCGAAAGAGAGCCACAGAAAACGCCACTGGGCCTCGTCGCAGCGCACCAGCGGTGTGTCGGCGATTCCGCCCTCGCTCCATTTGAGATCGAAGCCGCCGGCACATTCGCCGGGACCCGCCCACAATTTCCACTCCACGCCGGCGTGATAGATGCCGGCGCCCGCATTGGCCAGAAAAGCGAGCGCAACGAGCATCAGCAGGAGCCGCGCGATGCCGACCGGGTACCGGCGCGTCAGCACGAAAGCCAAAGCGCTGGCGGGAATTGCGAAGTAATAGGCGTAGCGCTGCTGAAGACAGAGCGGGCATGGCGTATAGCCGCCGAGATGTTCGAAGGCGAGCGCGACGAGAATCGTTACCGTGGCGATGATGAGCACGAGCGCACTGGCAATTGCCGCGGGATTGAGCGGCTTGGCCAGACTCGGGCTGGTCGAACGATCCATCTTAGAAGGCATACCTGAAGATCAGAAAACCGCCGACAATCGCCGCCAGGAATCCGGTGGTGACAAGCGTCAACCGCTTCTCGATAAACTCGCGGATCGGCTCGCCGTAGATGCGCAAAAGTTCGGCCTCGATAAAGAACCGAGCACCGCGGGTGACGATAGACAACAGCACGAACATGAAGAAGTTGTAGCCGGCAAAACCCGAGGTGATCGTGACGATCTTGTAGGGGATCGGAGTCATTCCCTTGATCAAGATGATCCATGAGCCCCATTCGGCATAAGCGGCACGAAAAGCATCGACACTGTCGCCATGGCCATAGATCGAGATCAGCCATTTGCCGAGCGTGTCGTAGAGAAAGGCGCCGATGAAATAGCCGAAGATGCCGCCCACGACCGAGGCAATAGTGCAGACAAGCGCGTAGAGCCGCGCCTTGTCCGGCCTGGCCAGCGCCATGGGGATCAGGAGTGCGTCGGGAGGAACCGGAAAAAACGAGCTTTCGGCAAACGAGACCGCGGCGAGCGCCGGCAAGGCCTGGCGGCTCTCGGAAAGCGCGATGATCTTATCGTAGAGCTTGCGCAGCATCCCGCCTGCTTAGCCGGGCACCAGCGTCTTGTCCATCGGCTCGCGCGGCCCTGGGTGCAGGCGCCAGTTGACCGCACACCGCGCTTCCCCCATGTTCCCGCCCCGAAGCCCCAGTGGCGGAATTGGTAGACGCGACAGACTCAAAATCTGTTATCCGCAAGGGTGTGCTGGTTCGAGTCCGGCCTGGGGCACCATTGGACATACGACGTCGCGGCCTAGACCGATGGTCTAGGAGTGAGCGTCGCTTAATCACCCTTTCTAATTTTACCAACGCGCGACAAGCGCATCGGGACGCGAACTGCGATCATCACAATGTCGTGTGCCGTCGCAATTTTGCTGCCACGAGAGGACACTATGGGGATGCAAACCAACCCTTTCCCAAAAAGGAGTTTTCTCATGAAGCTATCGCTACGTTCCGGTACCACGATCGCCGCCGCTGCGGCCGCGCTCATCATTTCAGGTGCTTTGGCGCCGGCCGCTCAGGCCGCCGAGGGAGCCAAAGGTCACTGCGTCGGTGCGAATGCTTGTAAAGGCAAGAGCGCATGCAAGACAGCCGCTAACGACTGCGCGGGCAAGAACGATTGCAAGGGCAAGGGCTTTCTCGCCATGACCAAAGAGGAATGCGACGCGGTCGAAGGCGCCACGTTCGAGCCTGCGAGCTAGCGTTTCCCTTTCCTGCTGAGGCATGAATACGCGAGGGCGCCAGCCTAAGGCTGGCGCCCTAATCTTTTGATGCGATAGCGCGTTGTAAAAAAATTCGACAATCGGAATGCGACCGTTCGTTTTGGCCGATCGTAAAATTCCATCGAGACCAGGAGACAGCGATCGCTCCGATGACACGCGCGCCCGGCGGAACGCCAAGGCTTCGTGAAACTCGATCAGGCTTGCGACGGCGCCGTTGGCGCAAGATGGACGGCGAGCCAGACCGTGGGCTTGTCGGCATCCGTCCAGGTGACACGGTGGCGGCAATGGGCCGGGAGCAGCAGCCAGTCACCGGCGGCAAGCTCGCGGTCTTGCGCTTCGCCCTCTATGAGGAGGCGCGCGGCGCCAGCCACGACCAGCACAAACTCATCGCCGTCCTGGTCGTACCATTGTCCCTCCGGCGTGATCTGGCCGGTCGAGACGATGCGCTCGATGCGGACGCCCCGGCCTTGACAGAGCGTCTCCGTAATTTCATCGGCAAGCGGGCGCTCCGGGAGTCCGGCCTTGAGGCTTCCGGATCGCAGCTCCATCGCCTAGGGCGCTCCTGCCGTGAGCGCTGTCACCTGATAGAATTTCTCGGCCCAGGCGCCGTCGCGCTTGACCCACACGGCGCTGACAAAGACACGCCGTGGCAGGGCGCGTCCCTTGAAGGTTCCCTTCAGCTCGGCGGAAAAGCTCCGTATTGCGGCATCGGACCCAAGCATCTTGATCGATACATCGCCCAGAAGGCTCTGTTCGTATTGAAAATTGGGCAGTGACGCGAGTTGGTCGGCCACAGATTGCGGGCCGTCATAGTAAGGCGTCACCGCGATATGGTCCCGCGTCATCAGCGCCTTGGCGGCGGTATTGTCTGTTTCGAATGCTTGATCGAGCGCAGCGGCGGCGTTGTTTATGGCCTCTATCGCCTCGGCCTCGTCTGCGCGCGCCATGAAGGCGCCTGCTGCACCGAGAAAGAGAGTCAAGAAGATGGTGGCCAATATCCGCATGCTAGGCATGGATTTCCCCTTCACATGACAGCGCCGAACGGTCCTCCACCCTGGATGGAGGATCGCGCGCTTCCGCATTTTCGCGCCGAATCGGACCACGCTCAACAATCAGCACGCCGAGGCGCGGACCTGTGCAGCTTAAGGAAACCGAGCGGGACGGGCCAGCTAGTTGCCGGAGGCCTTGCGGCGATTGACTTCCGCCTGCGAGACCTCGCCAGCCTGGACGAGCGCGTTGACGCAGGCCTTTGACAGCTTGTGCCCTGCCTTATCCATGCACAACCTGAGGGCCGCACTCTCGAGCCCGTACTCGCCGCAATGTTCTTTGTAGTCCTTGGCACAGGCCTTCTGCAGGGCCTTGCTGTACCGGTCTGCGTTCGCCGCATTGGTGAAGGCGAGCACAAAGACACAAGCGGCAAGCGATATGGCAGGATTAATCCGCATCAAAACCTCCTAGTGAGCCCAACTCCCTGCACGCAGTTTACGCCGAAAAAAGGCCTTTCGTTGCCTCCAGACGAACCTCGCGCCAGAAAAATTGTGAGTATTGTCTTTTGGCAACAGACCTACCCTCCTCCGCGATCCTCGTGGGCGTGCAATTCCAAGCACTTCAACACCGGAAGCGGCACCTTTGGTTCAATCGCCGATGAAAAAAATTGCCGTATCGCACCGTGGCCGTACGCACGGGTGCGCGGGTTAGCGACCGACCTCTGGAAGGATCGGGCCATGTCGATGAGCCATCCGTCGCCATCAGATGCAGCGACTCCATAGCCAATCGCTATTGGGAAAATGACGAAGGGACCGCCACCTTACACTCGTTCGAACGGCGCATCTGGCCGCGCCTCTCGAACACAGGATCAACAGGTCAGACTTGAAGGAGAACCCCCATGAAGAAGCTCGTTATCGCCGTTGCACTCGTCGTTGCCTCTGCCAGCCCCGTTTTGGCTGAAGGCTTCCCGAACGTCTATATGACGCGCTAGTTCGCTGCCGCGAGGCAGCGGTTGAGGTTCCCATGACAAACCTCTTCCCACTTCCCTATTGGGCACCCGCTCTGAGGCGGGTGCCCATCACGCTTCAGGCCCTCGATCAGGCCTTCCTCGAAGGAGGCCGTGCCGCCCCACGCCCGATTCCGGAGCAGCGTTCTCTGCACGCGGGCTGCTCTGCGCGTTCTGCCGCTCCTCTTTCCGCAACAGAAGAGGACGCTAGCCGGTCCGCGCCCGGCTAGCAGGGGTGAGGGGTTCCGTTGTCGACGAACTCCTCGGCCGGCGCGGGTCTCCGTGCCGGCCTCTCCCTGCCGCTAAGGCAGGCGACGTTGCCCTCAGACGGTGCCTGATTGCTTGGCCTTGTCGAGCAGGGCCTGAGCCTGGCGGATCGAAGCGATATCGATAAGCCGTCCGTCGAGCGAGACGGCGCCCTTTCCTTCGCGCGCGGCCTGCTCCATGGCTTCGACGATGCGCTTCGCCTTGGTGACTTCCGCCTCCGAGGGCGTGAACACCTGATTGGCAAGATCGACCTGGCTTGGATGGATCGCCCATTTGCCCTCGAAGCCGAGCACGGCGGCGCGCTTGGCCGCAGCGAGATAGCCGTCGGGGTCTGAGAAATCGCCGAACGGCCCGTCGATCGGACGAAGCCCGTAGGCGCGGCACGCGACCATCATGCGCGACAGCGCGTAATGCCAGGGATCGCCCCAGTAGTAGGCGCGATTGCCCGCCTCGTCCTTATCGGTCAACACGCCGTAATCGGGATGAGGACCGCCGATGCCGACGGTGCGGGCGCGGGTCGAGGCGGCATAGTCGGCAACGCCGAAGCTCATGGCTTCGAGACGCTTGGAGCTCTGCGCGATGGCCTCCACATTGGCCATGCCGAGCGCGGTTTCGATTAACACCTCAAAGCCAATCTGCTTCTCGCGATTTTTGTATTGCTCGATCTGCGTCACCAGCATGTCGATGGCATAGACGTCCTCGGGCACGCCAGTCTTGGGGATCAGGATCATGTCGAGGCGCGGGCAATTCTCCACCACATCGACCACGTCGCGATAGGCGTAATGCGTGTCGAGCCCGTTGATGCGGATCATCATCGTCTTGTTGCCCCAATCGACTTCATTAAGGCCCTGGATAATGTTCTTGCGGGCCTGCTCTTTGTCGTCGGGAGCGACGGCGTCCTCAAGATCGAGGAAGATCACGTCGGCGCCGCCTTTGGCCGCCTTCTCGAACAGCGAGGGATTTGACCCCGGCACGGCAAGTTCTGAACGGTGGAGACGCGGGGTCGCCTGTTGGATCAAGGTAAAGCTCATCGGACACTCCCTCCTGTTTAACCTGTGGCGCCGAGACCGGCGGCAACGGTATTGATGGAAAGCAACAATGCAGACTTATAGGCTTCGCGTTCGGCGTCGCTGCTGGCGCTGCGAAAGCGGCGCAGCAATTCGACCTGAATGCGGTTGACCTCGTTGACGGCTGACAGCCGATGGCCGAGAGCACGGCGGAATTCGGGGAAGCGCTCGGCGATCTCGCTGCCTCCGGACACCCTTAACACCATTTCGCGGGTCAGGCGCAATTCCTGCTCGATCATGCTGAAAATCATCTCGCGCACGCCTTCGTCCTCGACCAGGCTGGCATAGTCGCGAGCGATATCGAGATCGACGAGGAGCAGGGTCTTTTCCACTTCGTCGATGATGAGCCGGAACAGGCGCGAATCCTTGAACAAGCGCGGCAACAGCGCCTCGCCCTGCTGGCCGCGGACCTGAAGCAGGCTCGACAGCGCCGAGCCCACGCCGTACCAGCCGGTGATGATGTGGCGGTTCTGGGCCCAGGCGAATACCCAGGGAATCGCGCGAAGATCGGCGAGCGATTTGGCGCCGAAGCGCCGCGCCGGCCGGGAGCCGATATTCAGAAGCGATATTTCTTCGATCGGGCTTGCCTCCTGGAAATACTGCACAAGCCCTGGATGTGAGACGAGACTGGAATAGGCGGCGCGTGAGGCGCCAGCGAGCGCCTCCATGATGTCGTCGAACTCGCGCTTGGGCTTCAACGCCTCCTCGCGCTCCGATTTGAGCGCGTGCTCGAATACGCTCGAGGCGAGCAGCTCCATCTGGTAGAGCGCCGTCCCCTTATTGGCATATTTGTACGAGACCACTTCCCCCTGCTCGGTGACCCGGAAGCGGTTGCGGATCGAGCCGGCGGGCTGGGCGGCGATGGCGCGTCCGGTCGGCGCGCCCCCGCGCGACACCGAGCCGCCGCGGCCGTGAAAGAACGCGATCGGTACGCCCGCTTCCGCGCCAACCTTGGTCAGTTGCGACTGGGCTTTGGAGAGTTCCCAATTGGACGCAACGAAACCGCCATCCTTGTTCGAATCCGAATAGCCGATCATCACTTCCTGTACGCCGCCCTGCCAGTGCGTACTGCGGCGGACGATCGGGACAGCCAGCAGCTCGCGCATGATGTCGGGCGCGGCGCGAAGATCGGCGATGGTCTCGAACAGCGGGACGATCGGCAGTGCGCAGATTTCGGTGCCTGCGGCATCGAGGAACGCGCCGCCTTCTTTGGCGAGTAGATAGATGCCAAGAATGTCGTCAACCGACCGGGTCATCGACAGGATGAAGGTTCCGATTGCGTCGCGGTCGAAGTCGCGTCTCGCCTGCGCGGCTTGCACGAACAGGGCGATGGTTTCGGCAGCATCGGCCGGAAGGTCGGGGATGAGGCGCAAACCCGTGCGAGGCCGCGCCAGCTCACGGTAGAGCCAGCTCCGCCATTCGCGGCTGCCGAGGTCCGGCGGGCTATCGTCGCCGCGCCCGGCGGTGGCCCACCACAGAGCCTGCAATGCCTCGGTGGTCTTGGTGGAATTTTCGCGAAGATCCAGGCGTACGGTAGAGAACCGGAAGATTTCGACCGCGCGCCTCACCGGCTTTACCAGATCGTTGGCGATCGATGGACTGTTAGCCTCCTCGAGCGCCTGCTCGACAATACGGAGATCGAGGATCAGCTCGTCGGCATTGGCATAGGCTGCGCCGGGGCCGCCTATGTCCTGCCCCTCGACTTGAGCGAGCCTGGCGTCAAGTTTGCGCAGCACGACCGACAAGAACTGGCGATACGGCTCGCCTGGGTTGCGCGTCCTGATCGCCTCGGCTTCGCCGCTTCCTTCCAAGGCACGCTCAAGCTCGGCACGAAAGCCGGGCGGGACGGGAAGCGCGCGCTCAGTGATGGACAGCGCCCGGGCAAGGTTCACGATCTGCGCGCGATAATGGCGCAGCGCCGCAAGCGCGTTCTGCCGCAAAGTCCAATCGGTGACGTCGGTGCGAACCCAAGGATTACCGTCGCGGTCGCCGCCGATCCAAGACCCAAACTGAAGCATCGGGGGAAGGTCGAAACTTTGCCCCGGGTAATATTGCTTAAGGGCGCCGCCGATCAGGGTGAACATCTCGGGGGCTTTCTCGAACAAGGTCTCGTCGAAAAAGTGAAGCCCGCGGCTCACCTCGTGCTGCACAGTCGGCTTCTCCAGATGAAGCTCTCCCGTCATCCACACGAGTTCGATTTGATCGCGCAAATTGTCGATCAATGCAGTCCGTTCGCGTTCGGTCCAGCGCGGCCCTTCAAGTTCGCGCAGCAAGAGATACGTCTTGCGGTACTTCTCGAGTACGGTGACGCGCTTCGACTCGGTCGGATGGGCGGTGATCACCGGCCTGATGCGCAAATTCGAAAGCAGTGTCTGGATTTCCTGCGGCGCGATCTCATCGCGCGCGGCCTCGGCGATCACGTGATCGAACGTGCCGCGCAGGGCATCGCGTCCGCGCGTCCGCTCGATATGGCGGCGCCGCCGCATGGCCGCGTTCTGCTCGGCAATGGAAAGAAGCTGGAACCAAATGCCTTGCGCCTGGAGCGCGCGCGCCATCAGCTCCGGCGTGAAGCTCGCGATATTGGCGCCGCCGACCAGGACCGGCTCGATCTCAGGCTGATGCCGGCGCACGACCTCGATCAGGAGCCGGAACAGGAGATCGGCGGCCTCCTCGACGGACGTGCCGCTGATCACTGCCTCGGGCAGCTCGGTCTCACGGAGGTTTGGTTTCGGCTCCAGATTCATAGCAACGCTAGACACGTCCACACGCGATTTTCGGCCAGATATGGGTTTCGCACGGCGCAGGCACCGGTGGACAGGCGCCCGTCCGAGACTTGGAGCCTGATCGCAGCGCCGCTCTGCGGCCTTGGCCGGACACCGCACGCGTGGTCCGGAAAGGCTTAGCAGGAGGCCGTTCGGCCGCGCCAGAGCATTCGTTCATGCACGTGCCCGGCGCACTCACCGGGCGGCCATGACCCCCGCAACCGTCGATCCAAACTCGCTCGGATTGGGCGCGACAGTCAATCCGCAGGACCGCATGATCTCGGCCTTTTCCGCCGCACTATCGCCCGCGGCCGAGATGATGGCACCGGCATGGCCCATCCGCCGTCCCTTCGGCGCGGTCAGCCCGGCGACAAACCCAATCACCGGTTTCGACATATTGTCCTTGATCCAGGCCGAAGCTTCCGCCTCCTGCGGGCCGCCGATCTCACCGATCATCAGCACGGCTTCGGTTTCCGGATCCTCCTCGAACAGAGCGAGATGATCGAGGAACGACGAACCGTTGATGGGATCGCCGCCGATACCGACCGAGGTCGAGATGCCGATGCCTTTGGCCTTCATCTGCGAGGCGGCTTCGTAACCGAGCGTACCCGAACGCGAGATAACGCCCACCTTGCCTTGCAGATAAATATGACCGGGCATGATGCCGAGCATGGCCTTGCCGGGACTGATGATCCCCGCGCAATTCGGCCCGACCATCATCGGGCGGCGGTCTTTGGGATAGCGCATCATGTAGCGCTTCACCCGCATCATGTCCTGGGCCGGAATGCCGTCGGTGATGGAACAGACCAGGCGGATTCCGGCATCCGTTGCTTCCATGATGGCGTCGGCACAGAAGGCCGGCGCCACGAAGGTGATTGAGGTGGTCGCACCGGTCTCCTTCACCGCCTCCTTCATGGTGTTGAACAGAGGCCGGTCGAGATGCTTCCCGCCGCCTTTGCCGGGGGTGACGCCACCGACCACATTGGTGCCGTAGGCGATCATCTCCTTCGCGTGGAAGGTCCCTTTGTCGCCGGTCATGCCTTGCACGAGGACCGGCGTGGTTTCATCGATCAAAATGCTCATGGTTCTCTCCCGGTCCTCAAGCCGCAAGCTTGCCCTGGCAGGCCGACACCGCCTTCTCAGCCGCTTCGGCCAAGGTATCGGCGGTGATCAGCTTGAGCCCGCTCTCAGCGAGAATCTTCCGCCCTTCTTCGACATTGGTGCCGGCCAGCCGCACGACCAGAGGCACTTTGACGTCGACCGTCTCGCAAGCCTGGACGACACCTTTGGCCACCCAGTCGCAGCGGTTGATGCCGGCAAAGATATTGACCAGCACGGCTTTCACCTTGGCGTCCGACAGAACGAGCTTGAGCGCGGTGGCGATGCGCTCAGGCGAGGCGCCGCCGCCCACGTCGAGGAAGTTCGCCGGCGTGCCGCCGGCATGCTTGATCATGTCCATGGTCGCCATGGCAAGGCCGGCGCCGTTGACGATGCAGCCAATCTCGCCGTCGAGCCCGATGTAATTGAGATTGTGCTCGGCGGCCTGAGCCTCGCGCGGATCCTGCTGCGAGGGATCGTGCATGTCGGCCACGTTGTGGCGGCGGAACAGCGCGTTGTCGTCGAACGACATCTTGGCGTCGAGCGCCAACACGCGGTCGTTCTTGGCGACGACCAGAGGATTGATCTCAAGCATGGTCGCGTCGCAATCGCGGAACGCGCGGTAACCGTTCATGATGGTCGAAACCGCGCTTTGCGCCTGCTTGATGTTGAGCCCAAGCTGGAACGCGAGCTCGCGCGCCTGAAACGCCTGAAGGCCGACCGCCGGTTCGACCAGCACCTGAAGGATAGCCTCGGGCTCAGTCCTGGCGATCTCCTCGATCTCCATGCCGCCACGCTGCGAGGCGATGACGCGAATGCGCTCGGCCTTACGGTCCAGCACAAAACCGAGATAGAGTTCGCGCTCGAACGGCTCGGCGACCTCGATATAGACTCTCTGCACCGGCTTGCCTTCCGGCCCGGTCTGGATGGTCACCAAGCGCTTGCCGAGCAAGTTCGCGGCGGCATCGCGCACCTCGTGATAGGTCTTGCATAATTTGATCCCGCCGGCCTTGCCGCGGGCACCGGCATGGATCTGCGCCTTGACTGCCCAGTTCCAGCCACCGAGTTCGGTCGCGGCATAGACGGCCTGGTCGGGGCTGAAGGCGACCGCACCCTTAGGCACCGGCACACCGAAGCTCGCCAGCAATTCTTTTGCTTGATACTCGTGAACGTCCACCTCTCTCCTCCTTGTTCGGCGTTGGGCCTCCCCAAACTCAACTCACTTTTTCTTCGACGACTTTGTAAGCCTTTTCGGTCGCGCTCCCAGCTCCGGCGAGGAGCCCGTCGAGCTCCTTGAGTTTAGCCTCGGCAAAGGATCTGTCCTTTATCATTCTCGCATTGGTGAAAACATTCAAGGCGGCGCTTCGCAGTGCAGCATGGGCGGCCAGAACGGCGACGCCGGCATCCGAAATGACGTTGAGATTGCCCTTGTCAGACGCGGTCGCGGCGAGATCGATGACCTCGCGTGCTGCGTGGCAGCAACGCAAGGGCACATCCGTCGCCTCCTTGAGGGCCGCCTGAAGAGCGGTGTCGCGGACCTCCTTTTCGGCATCGGTCTCCTTGGCCATGCCGTAAGCCCCCATCACCGAGTCGAAGGCCTTTACGTCGTCCTCGATCATCCCGATCAGTTTCACCCTGAGCGCCTCGGCCTTGAGCAGAACATCCTTCATCTCGTCTTCGACCTCGGCGTATTTCTTTTTGCCGATGGTCAGGTTGCACACCATGCTGACCAGGCTTGCACCCATGGCGCCGATAATGGCGGCGGCGCTGCCGCCGCCGGGCGTGGCCTCGCGGCTGGCAAGCGCTTCGAGAAACGGCTCGACTGCGGTGTCTTTGAACTTCGTCATCAGGCCATCTCTTTGGCTAGCGCGTAAATCTCTTCGGCGTCGAACACGGTCTCGGAGCTTTCGAACAGCTTGCCGATGCAGGCCCGATGCAGCTTCAATTTGAGCCCGCCCATTCCAAGCGCGCCGAACGCGGTCTTGCCGTCACGGTCCTTGGCCTTATCGGAGACCTCGACGCCTTCGATACCGAGCGGCGGCTGGGCGTTTACGTCGGCGAGCATGGAAATATTGGGATTGTTCTGCCAGGCGTCGGCTTTCAACAGCTCCACGCCGATGGCCCCGGCGGCGAACACGATATCGGCATCTTTGACGGCTGCGGCGCGGGCTGCATCGTCTTTTGCCTCGATCGCTTTCACTTTCACGCCGAACCGCTGCTCGACGGCCTTGGCGGCGCTATCGGCGCGGGCTTGCTCGCGCGAGGTGATCGTCACGTCAGCACCCTCGTGGCCGAAGAACGCCGCAGCGCGCATGCCGACGGGACCGGTGCCTGCCAGCACGACCGCCTTTTTGCCCTTGAGCTTGCCGGCCTTGGCAAGCAGCGCCACGCCTGCCGCGGCGGTGGTGTTTGAGCCGTTCGAATCGAGCATGGCCGACACGCGGAACGGGCCGAAGAATTTCTTCTTCACCGCCTCGAACACCGCCTCGCCTTTGGTCATGTCGCCGCCGCCGACAAAGATCGCGGTGTTTTGCTTGTCCTTGCCGCCGCGGGTGAAGATCGTGCCGTCGACCAAAGGCCCGACATTGTCTGGCGTGACGTTGGCATAGCCCGTCACCCGGTCGGCGCCGCCGTCATAGGCCACGACAGTATCGAACACGCTCGGGTAGGGATCGGTGTCGAACAGAAACAGAAGTTTCTTCATGGCCGTCACTCCACCACGTTCTGGGGCTTACCCGCCACGAAGGCCTCGATATTGTCGATGAGCTGATCGGCGAGGATCTGCATCGCCTCTTGGCTCGCCCAAGCGACATGCGGCGTGATGAGCAGATTGGGCAGTTTGAGATCGAGAAGGACATTGCCGTCTTTGGGCGGCTCGGTGGTCAAAACGTCGAAGCCCGCGCCGGCGATGGTGCCGGCTTGAAGCGCCTCGGCCAGCGACGCCTCGTCCACCAGTCCGCCGCGCGCCGTGTTGATGAGGATCGCGGTCGGCTTCATCATCTTGAGTTCCTTGGCGCCGAACATGTTCTTGGTGTCGGGCGTCAGCGGCATATGCAAGGTGATGACGTCGCTCTCTTTCAGCAGCGTTTCGAAATCGACCAGACCGGGTTGCGGCATCACATCGTAAGGGAGCACGCGCATGCCGAGCGCCTCGGCCCGTCTGCCGACCTCCTTGCCGATCGCGCCATAGCCGACGATGCCGATGGTTGACCCGGCGATGTCGCGGATCGGATGATCGAAGAAGCAGAATTGCTGCGACTTGTTCCATTTCCCGTTGCGCACGTCTTCGACATAGGCGAGGAGATTCCGCCGAAGCGCGAACATCAGCGCGAGCACATGCTCAGGCACGGTATTGAAGGCGTAGTTGCGGATGTTGACGACGGTGATGTCGTTTTCCTTGCAATAGGCCTTGTCGACCACGTCGGTGCCGGTGGCGGCGACTGCGATCAGCTTCAGCTTGGGCAATTGCTTCAGCGTCTCGGCGCGCATCGGCACCTTGTTTATGATGGCGATGGTCGCGTCCTTCAGACGTTCGACCACGTCCTCTGCCGACCAGGTCGACTGATGCTCATCGTAGCGATGCGGGAAATCCGGTCTGCGGACGTTGGCGTCAACCGACTCTCGATCGAGAAATACGATCGCATGTTCCACTGAACTCAACTCCCTCGCTCCCTTGCGCGTGCCCAATAGGCCACGCGACACACCTTCCTCCCCGGGACGCAATAGACAGGAGAGCGCTCCGGGATCTTGATCAAAATCAAATGAGCAAGGTTGGCGGATGACCGCCCCCTTGCGTTTCCAGCCCTACTCGGCGGCGATCCTTGGTTCTGTCGCCTTGCCCGCGTCGCGGAACGCGCTTTGCGCCGCCGCCACACCGGATCCGAGCTCAACGTCGATGCCGACATCGCGCATCGCCATTTCCGCGCCGGCGATGGCGCCGAGCAGCATCAACTCGTTCAAATCGCCCAAATGCCCGATGCGGAACAGCTTGCCGGCCATCTGCGAAAGACCTGCGCCGAGCGCGAGATTATACCGGCGATAGGCGCGATCGATCACATCGGCGCCGTTGAAGCCTTCCGGCACCATGATTGCGGTCACGGTATCGGAATGCCATTTCGGCTCTTTGGCGCACAGCTTCAGATCCCAGGCACTGACTGCTGCGCGCGCGCCGTCAGCGAGACGGCGGTGACGGGCGACCACATTGTCGAGCCCTTCATCGAGAAGCATGGCCAGCGCTTCGCGCAAGCCCAAGAGCAATGGCAAAGCCGGCGTGTAGGGATAATACCCGGTGGCGTTGGTGCGCATCTGATCGGCCAAGTCGAAATAGGCGCGGGTGCACTTGGCATCCTTCATGGCCGTGAGTGCCTTTTGGCTCGCGCACACAATGCCGAGTCCGGCGGGAAGCATGAGACCTTTTTGCGAACCGGTGATGGCGAGATCCACGCCCCACTCGTCCATGCGGAAATCGATGCTTGCGATCGAGCTCACACCATCGACATAAAGCAGCGCGGGATGTTTGGCGGCGTCGATGGCGCGCCGCACGGCGGCGACATCGCTTGTGACGCCGGTCGCCGTCTCATTATGGACAACCATCACGCCCTTGATTTCGTGTTTGGTGTCCTCGCGCAGCGCCTCCTCGATGCGATCGGGATTTGCGCCGGTGCCCCACTCTTCTTCCTGAACGATGACCTCGAGCCCATGACGGCGGGCGAGGTCGATCCAAAGATGGCTGAATTGGCCGAAGCGGCTGGCGAGCATCTTGTCGCCCGGCGAGCAGGTATTGGTTAGAGAGGACTCCCAGGCGCCGGTCCCGCTCGACGGAAAGATGACGACTTGGCCTTCCTTGGTCTTGAAGATCTTCTTCAAGTCTTCATAGAGAGGAAGGGTAAGCTGCGGAAAGTCGGGCGCGCGATGATCCATCATTGGGGAATGCATGGCACGCAAGATCCGGTCAGGCACATTGGTCGGGCCCGGCACAAACAGAAAGTTGCGCCCGGACTTTCTTACTTCAGCCATGGTTGCATTCCTCAGAAAGTCGTACCGATTTGCCGAGTGGCCCCGCCACGCGGAACCAGGGTGTTAGCGTCCGCCGTTTTAGCTGGCAACCCCTTTCGCAACTAGAACAAACCGGCGATGCGGCCGTCGGCCCCAAGCTCGATATTGTTGGCGGCCGGCACCCTGGGAAGGCCCGGCATGGTCATGATGTCCCCGCAGATGACCACCACAAACTCGGCCCCGGCCGAGAGCCTGACCTCGCGGATCGGAATGACATGCCCCAGAGGCACGCCTTTGGCCTCGGGATCGGTGGTGAAGCTGTATTGGGTCTTGGCGACGCAAATCGGGAACTTGCCGAAGCCCTGCTTTTCGAGCTCGGCGAAGCGGTCCTTAACCGCCTTGCTGGCGGTGATGTCGTCGGCTCCGTAGATTTCCTGGGCAATGGTCCGGGTCTTGTCCCATAGCGGCATGTCGTCGGGATAGAGCGTCTTGAAGTCGCTCGGCTTCTCGTCAATGGTGCGGACCACGGTCTCGGCCAGTTCCACGGCACCAGCGCCGCCTCGTGCCCAATGATCGGCCATCACGCATTCGGCTCCCATCGTCGAACAAAGGCGCTTGAGCAAACCGATTTCGGCGTCGGTGTCGCTGGAGAAGCGATTCACGGAGACCACCACCGGCACCTCGTACTTGCGGATATTCTCGACGTGACGCTCGAGATTGGCGAAGCCTTTCTCCAGCGCCTCGAGGTTCTCTTTCTTGAGATCGTCCTTGGCAACGCCGCCATGCATCTTGAGCGCCCGGATCGTGGCGACAACCACGACGCAGTCAGGCTTGAGGCCCGCCTTTCGGCATTTGATGTCGAAGAATTTCTCGGCACCGAGATCGGCGCCAAAGCCGGCTTCGGTCACGACGTAGTCGGCAAGCTTCAGTGCGGCCTTAGTGGCAATCACCGAGTTGCAGCCATGGGCGATATTGGCAAACGGCCCGCCATGAATGAACGCGGGATTGTTTTCGAGTGTCTGCACCAAATTCGGGGCGAGCGCGTCCTTGAGCAAAGCCGCCATGGCGCCCGCGGCGGAAAGCTCTTTGGCGGTGACGGCCTTCTTGTCACGTGTCTGACCGATCTGAATTTGGCCGAGACGGCGCTGAAGATCGGCGAGGTCTTTGGCAAGACAGAAAATCGCCATGACCTCAGACGCCACAGTGATGTCGAAGCCTGCTTCTCGGGGGAAACCGTTGGCGGCGCCCCCGAGCGAGGTCACGATTGAGCGCAGCGCGCGGTCGTTCATGTCGATGCCGCGGCGCCACGTCACGCGGCGCGTGTCGATATCGAGCTTGTTGCCCCAATAGACATGATTGTCGATCATTGCCGCGAGCAAATTGTTGGCGGCGCCGATGGCATGAAAATCGCCGGTGAAGTGGAGGTTGATGTCTTCCATCGGCACCACTTGCGCATACCCGCCGCCGGCGGCACCCCCTTTCACGCCGAAGCAGGGACCGAGCGAGGGCTCGCGGATGCAAATCATGGCCTTCTTGCCGATTTCGTTCAGCGCATCTCCCAAGCCCACAGTGGTCGTGGTCTTGCCTTCACCGGCAGGGGTCGGCGTGATGGCGGTGACGAGGATCAGCTTGCCGTCGGGACGGTCGGCCAGCGAGGTAATATAGTCGAGCGAGACTTTCGCCTTGTAATGCCCATAAGGCAGCAGGGATTCGGCCGGAATGCCGAGTTTTTCGTCGGCAACTTCGAGGATTGGCCGCATCGTGGCGGCCTGAGAAATCTCGATGTCGGATTTCGGGTTTTTGTGCTGGTCGTGTGAACGCATTTTACCGTTCTCGCGCGACGAAACTGACATGATCCTTGGGCCCCCAGGACTTGCGGAACAACTTCAAAGGAACCGGCACGTTAATTCATTCGCTTGCCTTCTTGCAATCGTCTGTGCAGGTTCGTCGCCCTGAACCGGAGAAGACCCTGACCAATGGCACCTAGAGAGCTTCTGAAAGCCATGTTCCAAGCCGCGGTCGATGCTGCGCTGCCCTCGCTCTGCGTGCCGGCCCACCTGCCGCCGAAGCCCAAAGGCCGCACCATCGTGATCGGCGCCGGCAAGGCGTCAGGAGCGATGGCAAAGGCGCTGGAAGACGCCTGGCAGGGCCCGATCGAAGGGGTGGTGGTGACGCGCTACGGCTATCGCGTGCCCATGGACCGGCTCGAAGTGGTGGAGGCGGCCCATCCGGTGCCCGATGCCGCTGGCCGCGAGGCCGCATCCCGCATCTTCAAGATGGTGCAGGGGCTCACCGCTGACGATCTCGTGCTGTGCCTGATTTCCGGCGGTGGTTCGGCCCTACTAGCGCTCCCGCCGGAAGGACTGACGCTTGAGGACAAGCAGGCGGTCAACAAGGCGCTGCTCAAGAGCGGCGCGACGATTTCCGAGATGAACACGGTGAGGAAGCATCTCTCGGCCATCAAGGGCGGCAGGCTCGCGGCCGCCGCGGCGCCGGCAAAAGTCGTTGCGCTTATGATCTCCGACGTGCCCGGCGACGATCCTTCAATCATTGCGTCAGGTCCGACCGTGGCCGACCCGTCGACCAATGCGGACGCGCTCGCCATTATCGAAAAATACCAGATCGATGTGCCCGCTTCCGTGCGCGAACGGCTCAAGAGTGGAGACGAAACGCCGAAGCCCGGCGACAAACGTCTCGCCGCCGTCGAGAACATCATGATCGCCACACCGCAAGCTTCGCTTGAAGCGGCTGCCGCAGTCGCCGAGCGGGCGGGCGTAAAGCCGGTGATCCTCGGCGATTCGATCGAAGGCGAAGCACGCGACGTGGCGCTCGTCCATGCCGGCATCGCGCGGCAATGCGCTCTGCGCGGCCAACCTGAGAAGCCGCCCTGCGTGCTTATCTCAGGCGGCGAGACGACCATCACGCTCAAAGGAAACGGCAAAGGCGGGCGCAACACCGAGTTTCTGCTCGCCTTGGCAATCGCACTCGACGGCATGAAGAACATCTATGCCATCGCGGGCGATACCGATGGCATCGACGGCTCTGAGGACAATGCCGGCGCGCTGATCGATCCCGACACGCTAGCCCGCGCCGAGGCCAAGGGCGTGAACGCCAAGGCCATGCTCGCCGATAACGATCCTTGGACCTTCTTCAACGAGATCGGCGATCTGTTGGTGACCGGCCCCACCCTCACCAATGTCAACGATTTCCGCGCCATCCTGATCGAGAAAGCGTAGGGCGGCCGAGGAGGCAATTTCGCGGTTGCGCCTCGAAGAAGGCGCGCTACTCTCCGCCGAGAGATCACCACGCTGACACGATACCGGGCGGAAGGGTGCGCTTGTTTGCACCCTCAGGTGGTGTGCGGGATTCGATTTCTTTCCAGACGCCATGGAACAGTCGAATTTTGACGCACAATAGGGGCTGGCCTGATCGCGAGGGCTGCTGGGGAGACTGTAGCCCATAATGTGTTTCGTCTTCGGTGGACCGCTACGCAAGCGGCGCCAGGGCGCAAAGGATTAGATGAAGGATTAGGGATGGTGTTGCGGCGCGCCGGACTTGGCATCGTAGTCGGAGCCCTGTTGATGGTTCCGACCGCCGTCTCAGCCGGCCCGACCCTCGTCTTCGAGCCTTATAACGGCACTGTATTCTATGCCGAGGATCCGGACGCCGCCTGGTTTCCGGCCTCGCTCACCAAGCTGATGACGGCCTATGTCACCTTTCAGGCGCTGAAGGCCGGAAAGATTAAACTCGACGATCAGGTCGTCTGCTCTGAGCACGCAAGGAAGGAGGCGCCGACTAGGCTCGGCCTCCCCGTTGGCGGCTCGATCAGCCTCGACGTCGCGCTCAAAGTGCTGATCGTCAAATCGGCTAACGACGTCGCCATGATGATCGCCGAGGCGGTGGCCGGCAGCGAAGAGGCCTTCGTTGCGCGCATGAATGAAGAAGCGCAGCGGCTCAATATGACGCGAACGACATTCGCAAATCCGAACGGTCTGCCAGACGAACGCCAAGTCACCACCGCCCGTGACCTTGCCAAGCTCGCCCGCGCGATCATCATCGAATTTCCCGAGCACGCCGATCTGTTCACCGCCAAGAATGTCCAAGTGGGCAAGAAGAATTTGCGGACGCATAACGGTCTCCTGATCAGATATCCCGGCGCTGACGGTATGAAGACCGGGTTCATCTGCGATTCCGGGTTTAACGTGGTGGCCAGCGCCTCGCGCGAAGGCCGCAGGCTCGTCGCGGTTATCCTGGGCGAACCTTCGGTCGCGTCCCGCAATCAGCGCGCCATCGATCTGCTCGACAATGGCTTCAAGCGCTATTTCTGGAAGTCTCTGTTCGGCACGAGCCTCGACGGTCTTGCCATTCAAACCTCGTTGAATGCGGGCCCCGCTCATCTGCGCGACAGCATCTGCGGCGCGAAGCGTAAGCGAGCAAGCCGCAAAAGGCGGTCGCGGAGCACGGCGCGCAATCGTTGACCGGCTTATTCCACCAATTCCGTTACATCGCCGCACTTGCCTTTTTAGCGGCCGGTTCGACTTTCGCTTCGGCCAAGGCGGCTGAACCGCCCAAGAACATCGCTGAGGCCGTTTCCGAGGCGGCACGCGCCTGCAAGCATACCAAGGGCACACCCAACACCAATGCCGTGCTCAGCGCCAAGGATCTGAACGGGAACGGCGGCGAAGATTGGATCGCCGATTTTGGCAAGATGACGTGCGACGGTGGCACCAATCCTTTATGCGGCGACGTCGGCTGCACGGTCAGGATCTATTTTTGGGACGGCGACAAGGACTGGGACCTCGTGTTCGAGGATTTCGTGCGCAACTACACGTTCGGCAAAGACGGCGGCAAGCCGATGCTCTACGTGACCACGTCGGGCATCCCTTGCAACAAGCCCGTCACCGAGGCTTGCGAATACAATTACCGTCTCGAGAAAGATGCGGTCGTTCCGGTCAAGAGGGCTGTGGCCGAATCCAGCGCCGCTAAGAAGAAGAAGTCTGAGCCGTAATCGCCGCCTTGATGACGGCAAGGGCTTCGGTCGAGGCCCAGTCCGCCGGACCGACTAGGCGCGCGATCTCCTTGCCGTCGCGGTCAACAATGAGCGTGGTCGGCATGCCGACGGCCTTCACCGTCGCAAACAGCTTGCCGGTCGGATCGGTGTAAAGGGGAAGCTGCGTGGCACCGGTTTCCTTCAGAAACTTGGCCGCCTTTTCCGGACCCCCTTTATCGATGTTCACGGCGACCACGGCGAAGTCCTGGCCTCCGAGCTCGGCTTCGAGCTCATCGAGCGCCGGCATCTCCTCCCGGCAGGGAACGCACCAAGTGGCCCAAAGGTTAAGTAGCACGATCTTGCCGGCGAAGTCCTCGAGCGACCTCTCCGCGCCCTCTCCGTCCACAAAGGTAAAATCAGGCAGATCAAGGGGTTCTGGCCGAACCACGAGGGGTGCCATGGCGCCCTTGTTGAGGCTCTTCAAAGGACTTGAAGCGGTCGTACCCTCACCGCCTGGACGGTTTTGAGCGACAGGTTCGCCCGAGCGGCCATTGTCAGAAGGGACCAAACTCACATATACCGTGGCAAACCCGGCGATCGCCGCAACACCGGCGGCGAGGAGATAGATGGCCGGCGGCGCGGCGCGTTTCTGTCCGTTGCGTTTGCTCAAATCTTTCCGCTCACAACGTCTAGCTCAGGCTCGACAGCGATGACGAACACCATGTGGGGCGGCCGCTTTGCCGCCAGTCCTTCTGAGGTCATGGAGGAGATAAACGCCTCCATCGACTTCGACAAGCGCCTGTGGCGTCACGATATCGTGGCCTCGAAGGCGCATGTCGTCATGCTCGGGGCGACCGGCATCATCCAAGCCAAAGAGGCCGATGAAATCCTTGGAGGCCTGGACACGATCGCCGCCGAGATCGAGTCCGGAACCTTCCCGTTCTCACGCGCGCTTGAGGACATTCATCTGAACATCGAAAACCGGCTACGGGAGCTGATTGGGCCCGTGGCCGGCAAGCTGCATACCGCGCGGTCGCGCAACGATCAGGTCGCCACCGATTTCAGGCTCTATGTGCGGGACGAGATCGTTACGATCGATGCCGCGCTTTACGCGCTTCAGCTTGTGCTTGCCAAGAAGGCCCTTGAGCACGCCGGGGCCGTGATGCCGGGCTTTACGCATCTGCAGACGGCGCAGCCGATCACCTTCGGCCATCACTTGCTTGCTTATGTGGAAATGCTTGCACGGGACCGGGGCCGGTTCGCCGACGCCGCCAAGCGGCTCGGGGAGTGCCCGTTAGGCGCCGCGGCGCTTGCCGGCACGTCCTTCCCCATCGACAGGAAGGCAACGGCGCAGGCACTCGGCTTCGCCCGGCCCGCGGCGAATTCGCTCGACGCAGTGTCCGACCGCGACTTCGCGCTTGAAACCCTGGCGGCGGCCGCGATCACCGTCATGCATCTGTCGCGGCTGGCCGAAGAGATCGTGAACTGGGCATCGCCGCAATGGGGCTTCGTGCGCCTCACCGACAGATTCACCACCGGCTCATCAATCATGCCGCAAAAGCGCAATCCCGATGCGGCCGAGCTGGTGCGCGCCAAGACCGGACGCATCGCCGGCGCCTTTCAGGCCCTGCTGATGGTCATGAAAGGGCTCCCGTTGGCGTATGCGAAGGATATGCAGGAAGACAAGGAACCGGTGTTCGACGCGCTCGATGCGCTGAAAGTCGGGATCGTCGCCATGACCGGTACGATTGAGGACCTCGAGCCGGATCTGAAGGCCATGAAGCGGGCCGCTTCGGCCGGCTACGCAACCGCCACCGACCTTGCAGATTGGCTCGTGCTCAAGCTGGGGCTGCCGTTCAGGGAGGCTCATCACGCCGCCGGCAGGATCGTGGCGCTCGCCGAATCGCAGGGCACGACCCTGGAAAAACTGCCGCTTTCCGACCTAAAATCGGTCGAAGAGCGGATTACCGAGGAGGTCTATTCGGCCCTCAACGCCCAAGGCTCGGCCCGGAGCCGCACCAGCTATGGGGGCACCGCCCCCGCTAATGTCAGGCGAGAGGCGAGACGGTGGATAAAGCGTTTGGAGAAGGACGCCGAAACGCGATAAAAGGAGAGATCAAGGGCCGCTGACAAGGCTCAAGCGACAGGGGCACGACCATGGGAAGCGCCTTGCGCGTCCTGCTAACACTTCTGCTGGTGCTGACGATCGGGCTCACGGCCTGCGGTCGACGCGGCTCGTTGGACAAACCGAAGGCAAACTATCCTGAAACCAAGGCCGATCCGTC
>Ga0315534_1000060_pt1 | contig 54618 bp, 59 predicted proteins | sample SalMarSW160240MG_FD_203094 | JGI IMG/M metagenome (GOLD analysis project Ga0315534, IMG submission 203094) | Salt marsh sediment microbial communities from the Plum Island Ecosystem LTER, Massachusetts, United States - Salt Marsh Sediment SW1602-40 ... | reverse complement strand
TCACCTCTAGATATGATCTTGGCGTATACATTAAATCTTGCCCATTCTTCTAGGATCTCTACAAAAGCCCTAGCTTCATGTAGACATGCTCCTAGAGAAATTACTCCGTATTGAAGCAAAATTATTGTTCGGATAGGTCTTAGTGGCTCACCTATACAAGATCTAGAAACAAGTTTTATCATTTCCTCCCAAAACTTTTCTGATTTATGGTAATTAAATGGATCTTCAGTTAATCTAATAACAGGTATGTCTCCTAGTATTAACTTGGCTTCCCCATGTACATTTTCCAAAGTTCCATTTTTAAATGAAGAAATCGTAAATGGATTATTTGTATGACAGATAGCATTAACATCTGGCCTTAGTTTATACAACTCGGAATGTAATTTTAATTCATGAATGGAAGATTGTTCATTAATTGATTCATTGATATTATTGAGCTCCGGATAATCCAGATCAAAATAATTAACATCACAATTTGTTTTCATATCTTTGATCAAGTCATGTCTTAAGGGAGTTAGTGTCCATATTCTGTTAGAATTAGGTAATCTTGTACTGTGAATGGATTTAAGTGGAGTTAATAGGCCTTTTGTTCTCAGTCCGTTGTTACAGAATATGAGTTCATTCTTAAGATCTTCCTCATTCATTTGACATAATCTGCAAAAACTATTTCCGATAAAAAAAGCCATATGGATTAATCTAAATATTTGAAAGTACGACGGCGGTTCAATAACATAAATATCCTATAATTTAGACCTTTTGTATTTTTTTGATTGACTTTATAATAGCGTGTTCACTCCATATCCTACATGTTCCTTCAAAGGAAACCATTGTAGGTCCTTTTGGCGAATGAGGAGTACATTCCTTCATATAAAGTGGACATTCTGTGGGTTCACACAAACCTATAATTACTTCCCCACATCTAGCACCATAAACAAAATGATCGTTAGAGTTTTTCTTTCTTATTCCATACTTTAAATAAGCATCAAGATGACGATATTTATCTTTAAGAGTAAAACCTGACTCCTCTATATGGGCTACGCCTCTGACATAACTTTTATCCAGATCAAATACTTGATCCAGTTTTTTTAAAGCTTTCAAATTTCCCTCCCAAGTAACAGATCGAGTATACTCATTTTCAAGTTTATAATCATTATTTTTGATCTGATTGAGTAACATAACAATACTAATCAGTATATCAATAGGTTCAAAACCTGCAAAGACTTGAGGTTTCTTTGTTTCCAAAAAATAGGGATAATATGGTTTCATTCCTGTGATAGTAGAAGAATGCCCAGGATTTATCACCCCATCAATACCTAAGATAGAGGATTGTAGGACAGCGCCTACAATAGGAGGCATATATCGATATGATAGAATAATAGAAAGATTCGGAGGAAATCCTTTTAATATTTCATAAGCAGTAGGAGGTGATGTAGTATCAAAACCCACCCCAAAAAAAATAAATTCTTTTTCTGGACTAGTCTTTGCAAGTTTTATTGCATCATGAATACTATAAATGACTCGAACTTCTGCTCCGTCAGATCTACTTTCCAGTAAACTATTACCAGATGTTCCTTTAGATCTAGACATATCTCCATATACTAGAACAGTAATCCCTTCAAGAGCAAGTTTGATGGCATTATCTATATCTTCAGACGGTGTTATACAAACAGGACAACCAGGACCAGGTCTGATTTCTATACTTTTTGGCAATAAAGAGCGAATACCGTGATGGGATATCGTCCATTCATGAGATCCGCATACATGCATAAATAATAAATCTTCTTCTATTTCTTCGGCCAGTATTCGGATTTTTTCAGTTAATTTTTTTGCTAAATATGGATCTTTATATTCTTTAAGAATCATTCTGCTTTTTCATCACTCAATGCTATGCTTTTGAATTGATTTCATTTACAATATTCCCCGTAGGACATTCTTGTGCTATTTCACAACGCTTACATTTCCATGCAGTAATATCCTTCCAATAATTTATCATGTTTTCCGCTTCATCTAGATCTAAGATCTCTATTGCGTATCCTGCATGAACTAAAACATAATCACCTTTCTTTCCTTTAACATGGGAAATATTAATATCATTTTTAATGGTGCTTGCTCCAAAATCAATCTTTGCAAAATCTCCGTCAAGCTCGATAATCTTTCCTGGATATGCTAAACACATTCTTATATTTCAGTGGAATATCTAACCTAAAAAGATTGTAGATGAAAATTTATTTTTATAATAGCTCATACATTGTAAAATAAGCCTGTCCTACAGATATTCCACCATCCCCAGGTGGAATATTTTTATGCTGTAAGAATTTTATCCCCCTTTTTTCCACCTCTTCTTTAATAACTTTGGTAATTACTTTGTTGGAAGCAACTCCGCCGGAAAATCCTATTACTTTTATACCAGATGATAAAGCATTTTCTATTGCAATATTTGCCAATCCTTTTGCAATATAGACTTGTGCAGAATATGCTAGATCTTTTAATGAAAACTTATTTTTATTTTCGAATATAAATTTCAACAAATAAGTTGTATCTAACACATTATCAGATATCTTTGGTGAAATTAAAATGTCCTTACCATTTATTGAGTTGGATTCCAAAGATATAGCTGGCTCGCCTTCAAAAGTTCTTTGATAACATATTCCCAATAATGACGAAATTGCATCAAGTACCCTTCCTGTGCTGGTAGTCTTGTGATATAAACGTGATTTATTTATGGAAATAATCGATTCTATCTCTTTTTCTCCCATTGGAAAATGAATTAAGTTTGAATAAAGGAAATTTTCAATACCATCTACACTACCCATTAACATTCCCACAATCATTCGTAGAGGATAAATAGTTGCAAGGTCCCCTCCTATCAAGGGTTGTTCAAGTAGGTGTCCAATTCTTTTTACTTTTCTTATATTTTCGCACTGAAATATTTCTCCACCCCAAATGTTTCCATCTAGTCCATACCCACTTCCATCACATATTATACCAATAATATCTTGTAAACCGTATTCTGCCATAAGTGATGCAAGATGTGCATGATGATGCTGAATTTGAAATACTCGTGATACATCGTTAGAAAGTTTAAATGCTAATTTTGTAGTCACCATTGTTGGATGCATATCACATGCAAGATACAATGGATTTTGGTTATAAAATTTGATCATCTTATCAATCATACTCTTATAATAGCGATAAGATTCCAAGTTGTTAATATTCCCTATATGTTGTGAAAGGAAACAATTCGATTTATAAGCTATTGAAAAAGTAATATTTTTTTCGCATCCAAGTGCCAGAATACAGTTTGGTACTTCCTTAGGGAAACTAATTTTTAAAGGGGAAAAGCCTCGAGATCCTCTTAACAAAATAGGATTGTTTTCTATTATTTTAACAATGGAGTCATCACATTGTGTGAAGATTTCTCTATTATGAGTAAGAAAATAATCTGCACAATCAGCTAAATTCTTTAATGCTGTTTTGTTGTCACTTATAATTGGATTATCTTTGTAATTCCCACTTGTCATTACTAACGTATGATAAGGAATATGATTTAATAGTAAAATCTGAAACGCATTATATGGAAGCATTACACCAATAGAATTTAAAGTAGGTGTTATCCAAGGAGAAAGATAGTAACTATCACTTTTCTCCAGAATAACAATAGGTCGTTGCAATGAAGTTATCACTTCTTTTTCTTTCTCATTTAAAATAGCAAAAGATCTTACAGATTTTAGATCTTTACTCATAATTGCAAAAGGTTTTTTCTTTCTATTTTTCTTTATGCGAATCCTTTTGATTGGATCAGAGTCAGTCGCTGAGGTTATTAAATGAAATCCCCCTATCCCCTTAGCTGCTATTATGTTACCTTCTTTCAATAATTTAGCTGAATAAATTATGGGATCTTTGCATTCAACAATCGAACCATTATTATTTAGAATTGAAAATCTTGGGCCACAGTCTTTACATGAAATTAATTCATAATGAAACAATCTATCGCATGGATTATTATATTCAAAATGGCATAAAGGACACATTGAAAAATCTTTCATAGTAGTATTAGCTCTATCATATGGAAATTTTTTAAAAATTGTATATTTTGGACCACAATCAGTGCAAGAAACAAAATAATAATTTCGCCTTCTTTTTCCGTGGAAAAATTCCTCTATGCATTCACTACAAATCGAAACATCTGGATGAATTGATGACCCATAATTTTTTATATTTTCAGAACTTGACCTAATTGTGAAATTTTGGTAATTCTGATTCCCAGTATATTCTTGAATTTCGATGTTTTCATATATCGCAAGAATAGGTTTTTCTTCTTTGATCTTTTTCAGGAATAAATTGATATCTCTTCTATTCCCTTGGATATATATCTCAACAATCCCATTGGACTGATTTTGAATATATCCTGAAAGATTGCATTCACTGGCAATTTTATGTACAAAAGGTCTAAATCCAACTCCTTGGACAATTCCAGAAATAATAATTTTCAAGTTACTAAGTTAATAATCTAATTTTATTTGATAAATTTATTATTTTTTCACGACAATTCCAATATCTAATTAACTGAATGTCTTATACAGATTTAAAGAAGCTAACTCCTCTTAATTTACCTAAATCTTTTTTTTCTTAGGATCTATAGTATATCTGTATTAAAGATGGCTAGGAATTTTTACAATCGGGAGATATTAATAAATTCTAATTCGAAAAGTCTTGCTGGAAACCTCTTTATTCCATCTGATGCAAAAGGAGTTGTTATTTTTGTTCACGGTAGTGGAAGTAGCCGATTTAGTCCAAGGAATAAATCTGTCGCTCAAGTTCTTCAGGAAAGTAATATTGCAACACTTTTATTCGATCTTCTCACTCAAAAAGAAGAAGAAGAAGAAAGATGGACTGCTCATATTCGATTTAACATTCCGCTACTTGCTAAAAGATTAGTCGATGTTACAGAATGGATAAGAGAGAATCCAAATACTAAAAATTTACCTATAGGATATTTTGGTGCAAGTACAGGCGCAGCAGCAGCTCTAGTCGCAGCAGGACAGTCTAATGATAGAGTAAAAGCAATTGTTTCAAGGGGAGGTCGTCCAGACCTGGCTTATGATGAGCTTTTTAACGTACGAGTTCCTACTCTTTTAATTGTTGGAGAAAGAGATGATCAGGTAATAGAACTTAATCAAATAGCATTTGAAAAATTGATACAAGTTAAGGAAAAAAAAATTATAATTGTTCCAAAAGCAACCCATCTTTTCGAAGAAACAGGAACTTTAGAACAGGTTTCTGTTCATGCTGTAAAATGGTTTTTAAAATACTTAAACTTGTAATCCGATCAATAAATTTTCTAAGAAAGTAGAGAAATATTTCCATATCATACCTTTCATTTTCAACTTCACCTTTTTTTTGTAAGGAACACTCTAAATAAAGCCGTATATTACTTACATGATCATTTAGAACAGTTACATAATTTTGATAATCATAAATACAAATTACTTTTCAATATTTTCAAAAAGAAAAAAAGAATTGAAAGTTCACTGACTAGTAATTAAATTGAGGCTTTCGGTGGACTTTCTAACGATTTATAGTTTACTGATACCCTAACACTGGTTGGATATGTTGAACAAGATTTAAAATCTGATTTTACATGATACGCTCCAGTATAACTAAAGTCAGACCCGTACGATGTTGTCTCATTAGTGACTGTAGAAACTCCAAATACAATCTCTCATGTTCATTTAACCTATAGAATTATTAAATTGATTTAATTTTCAAAAATATTGATCTGTAAATCAAAACTGATCTATCTTCAATTCACATGAATCTGATAACTATTTATCTATACAAGCTTTTGGATACTTGTAACGCTGCAATTCCCAATGGATCCCACACAGGAGATGTCGGAGGAACATAACACCAATCAAAATCTACAATATCTTCTATTTTAGCCTCAAGTAGAAGTGCTAGTGCAATCGTATCAATCCTTCCTTTTACGAACTCAGAACCTACAACTTGTACACCAAGAACTCTCCTAGATCTTTTATCTACAATCAAATTAATCCAGATTGGTTTTTTCTCAGGATGGTAACTCGCACGGGTAATTCCCTCTATTTCTTTTTCAACAGGATCAAATCCTTCCAGTATTGCCTCCTCTACGCTAAGCCCTGTTTTACCAATATACAGTTCAAAGGCTTTAGTAATTGCGCTGCCAGCTATGCCTCTAAACATGTAATTTTTACCTGCAGCATTTTGTCCTGCTATTCTACCCTGTTTGTTTGCAGTAGTTCCCAATGGGAGATAATATTCTTTTCCAGTTATGTAGTTTATAGCAACAGCACAATCTCCTGCAGCAAAGATATCCTTAAAATTTGTTCTCAAATGTTGGTCCACTCTGATAGCCTCTGAAACACCGAGCTTGATTCCAGCGGCTTGAGCAATTTCTGAATTTGGTCTGACGCCTACTCCAACGAGCACAAAATCCCCAGAGATCTTTCCATTGTTTGTTAGTACTATTTTTTCCCCTTTAAAATCAGCAATTTCCTGTACCTTTTCTCCAAGATTGAGAACAATTCCATTTTCTACAAGATGTTGATTTATAATCCTTGCAAATTTCTCATTTATCATTTTAGGAAGTATTCGCTCAGTCATTTCAACTATTGTTACAGCTAATCCTTTTTTTTTAAAAGCCTCAGCCATTTCCAAACCAACAAGTCCAGCTCCAATCAGGACACACGATTTTTTATTTTCAATATCTTGTTTTAATTTTAATCCATCTGAAAAAGTACGTAACAAAAAAATATTCTTTCCATCTATTCCTTTTATCGGTGGTTTTACAGCTCTTGCCCCAGTGGCTATGATTAGCTTGTCGTAAATAAAAGATGATTCTTTGCCTGTTAGAATATTTTTTGCATCAACAATTTTTTTATAAGGATTTATTTTTATTGCCTCTGTATTTTGAATTATCTTGATACCATATTTCTCATCAAATTCTTTTATAGATCGAACTATCAAGTTTTCAAATTTTTCTACTATTCCCTCAAAAACATATGGTATTCCACAAGAACCATAAGATACCACATTTTCCTGCTGAATTATTTTTACATCTGCAGATGGATCTGTTTTTTTTGCTTGAGAAGCTGCAGTTGTACCAGCAGCAACACCACCAATAACAAGTATTTTATTCATATTATATCAATAACACCTATTGAGATATTAAAAAAAACATACATTTTTCTTTTTTGATTGCAACAATGAAAATTACCAGTGGTTTACTTTTAGATGCTCTCATATTATCTTGAACATCTACATGTAAAAATGAATATAAAAAAAGTTTAAGTTAGACACATAGATCTAAATCGTATTCTATACACATTAGCATTAACTATACATAAGATGTTTTGCGTAATAAGCAACAAGGTAAAATTTTACATAATTTAATATGTTCCATTGTCAAAATTTACTTTAGATATAGAATAATTTTATTATTTTATATTTAGTTTTGTAATATTTTTATCCAGATCTAATTACGCAAAACATCTATAATTTCAATTCCATAAATGATTTTAAGTGCTCTGTTAATTTAAGCAGCAAAAGGTATAGCTAGAACATTCTATTAATTATATGAATAAAACTAAATTTGAAAGAGATATAACATTGAACTATATTGTAATGGATTAGCTGTATCTATAATTTCTTGGTTTTAGACTACGTAATACATCTAAAGCATTAGTAATATTTAGAGATGATAAAAGGAGTTATATTTCTGTTTGGAACTGGATCCAAAGGTTTAGATCCTGTCAGATTTACAAGAGAAAAAGAGTATCCACATGCATAATAGATGAAACTGTAATCGAAATTGATAGGGAACGTTTCTGGTTGTGATTTTGTATTTAAACTGTCCAAAGTTCTGTGCTTGGAATCTATATCTGATAAGAGAGAAACCTGCTTGTTGCTTGATCTCTTGTATCTAAATATTGCAAAAATACTGTCTATATAGATGGTGGTACCTGATATGATGACGCATGCAACGTAATTGGAGTAAAACACTATCTACATTCTTCAATAGAGAAAAGTTTGATGGAAAGAGTAAATCAGTATTTGAAAGATAGAATAGAACGTTTTGATGATTATTATCCTTGTATCAAAGATGAATGCAATCTATTTCATGTACATAACTGGATACATTTCTTTGTTTCTAAAGATACCTTATGATACAGTATTAAATAATAACTAAAATTTTAAATAAACTGGTCTGAATATCATCTTAAATTAACAGAGCATATAATTGCAGCATTATTTATTTAGAAGAATTGCTATTAAAAAGTGTGTATAATAATTCGAAACCAAAGGATCTTGATCATATGAATAATGATATTCAACCGATTTGCCTTACTGATGAACAAAAAAAATTGGGAAGGGATCTATTTTTATTATACAAGAATATAATATCAGAGGCTCAAATAATAAAAAAATATTTTCAAGTTCAAAATTTGTATATTCAAACACATAACAAATGTTGTGATAATTTATTATGTTATTTAGCATTAAGGAGACGTAATATAGAACAGATTCAACTAAGATTGGCTCAAGATGGTGTTTCATCTCTGGGGCGGTTGGAAGATAATGTGCTAACCAGTCTCGAACAGATTCTAAAACATTATGGCTATTCACCAATTCATAAAACATCTCTTGAAAAAATAAATCAAAAAGAGGCGAAGGATATAATTTCAGAACGGACGCAATTACTACTTGGTCGTGCTAGAGGACACAGGATCACACGTATAATGGTAACTGTTGATAGCGATATGGCTTATCAACCAGAATTATTGGAAGAATTGTTAAAGAATGGGATGGATATTGCTAGGATAAATTGTGCCTATGGTACAAAACAAAAATGGAAAATGATAATCGATGCTATTAGAAATGCAGAACAACGATTGAAGGAACAATCCCTCGATATAGGTAGAAAATGTAGGATTGTTATGGATTTGGCAGGACCAAAAATACGAATAAAATCTACAGGAATAGGGACAGAGCCTTTGAAGATTAAGGTTCCAAAGGATACATATAGAAAACCAATTCAATTAATAGAAGGATTCTTAGATTCGGAGGCACAATATACCAAAAAAACAAATTTAACTGGAGTTCCGGAAAGTTTTGTAATCTCTATAAAAGACGGAATAGAAGAACTTGCAGATTTGGAGATTGGCGAAATTTTATTTTTTTATGATTCCAGAAATAGATATCGTACTATTACTGTTCTGGAAAAGATCAGTAAAAATAGAATTAGAGTTGGTATAGAAAAATCAATATATCTAGATTCTGATATTATTTTATACAGAAAAAAATATTATGAGAATTTTAACCAATGTCCATTCCCTAGAAACATGGAACACATAATGGTAGCTGGAAAGATCGAATCCCATCCTTTGGCTATCGAGACAAAAAAAGGAGACAAAATAATATTATTTAAAAAAGAAATCGAAAAATTACCAAATTTTGATAGTTATAATCAAATTAGTTGTACTATGCCTGAAGTCTTAGAAAAAATAGAGGTGGGGCATAGGGTATTGATAGATGACGGGAAGCTAGGTGCAAAGGTGAAGTACAAACACAAAAATTTTTTAGAATTAGAAATAATATATCCTTCTGATACTACAGCACGGATAAAAACAGATAAAGGTTTAAATTTTCCTGATTCAAATTTAGATCTACAAGCCATAACATCACAGGACCTTGAAGATTTAAAATTCATAGTAAAAAATGCAACAGCAGTTGGTATATCATTTGCACATTCGCAAGATGATATACAAAATTTATATCATAAATTAATAAACTTAGGTCACCATGATTTTGGAGTAATTGCAAAGATAGAAACTCGTACTGCTGTACATAATTTGGGAAGAATTCTCTTAACAGGATTATTTTTACCTAAATTTGGTATATTAATTGCAAGAGGTGATCTTGCCGTAGAGATGGGTTTTGAAAATTTATCTTTAATTCAGGAGGATATCTTATGTTTATGTGAGGCAGCACATATTCCAGTTATTTTAGCTACACAGATTCTGGAAACTTTATCCAAAAGTGGATTGCCCACTAGGGCTGAAATTATAGATGCGGCAAGAGGACAAAGGGCAGAATGTGTAATGCTAAATAAAGGTAAATATATAGTAGAAGCTGTTAGGATCCTTTCAGCACTGTTGAAAACCGAACAACAACATAATATCAAAAAGAGACAAATATTTAGAGAATTCACTCATCAGAATGTGGTATTTGATATCGATTATGATGCTATTAACAAAAATAATACTGAAAATAAAGTTCTCTAAAGTATAAAGTACTGAATATGTTATATTATTGAATTCTGCTCTTTTTTTTTATTTCACCGATTGTGTATCATTTTCAATAGGATATTTCGATTATTTTAAAATTCATGAAAATTCCTATCTGTGTGATGTAATTGTTTTCTTATTAGAGATAATGTTCTGTTCTAATTTATATGATTTAATATTATCGGAAATAATACTGACTATATATGTTACCTTTTTATCATTTTGGTTTTTAATTTTTTTTATATTTTTTCTTTCGAGTTAATGGATGCAAAATCTATTTGGCTGTTTTATGAGAAAGTATTATAGTTGTTAGGCCATCGGTTCAGTAACAGTCTCATTATCATCCGTATTGAGTATGTTAACTTTAAACCTGAAATGTCTATATAAGGGGTCAGTATCCCAAAAGAATTTACATATGAACCAAGCTATTTTTATATTACCTCTCATTTTATATAAATCCAGTTTTCTCTTATTGATACAAAAATCTATTAGTCACATAATATCTTGATTAAATAAATATATATCCTTAAAAACCACATTGACAATCCTTAAGAGTTTTGTATAAAATACTTCTTTAAAATAACCCTATTCGTATAAACTAATTGATATATCTTGGTAATCCATTTTTTATAGGGCTTAATTTTATAGATTTGCGTTAATTCTATTCTGTAATTTAAAAGAAATTTTTTACAATATATTCTTTTAGGTTTTTTATCTTTTCTAATGTAGCTATCCATGCTTGAAAAGAGATATCAATTATGAACTATTGTTAACGGTTCCAAAAATTTTGTATCATTTATCTGAATAGAATATATATTACAAAAAAATAAGGTTTCTAGAACGCTGCTGAGCTTGCCGGAGTGGCTCAGCCTGGTTAGAGCGTTCGACTCATAATCGAAAGGTCGCGGGCTCGAATCCCGCCTCCGGCATTTTTTTTAGTTTTAATATCATAAAATGTATGTATATTTCTCTATAAAGAAAAAGAGCATTAGTTATTAAATATTCAAAATACTAAAAAAAATCGAAATTATGATACAATGTAAAGGTTTAAAGGATATGTGTTATATATTTTTTAAAAACTTTGTGATTGTAGTGGATTATGGTTTATTTATTGTTAAATTTCGATGAGGGAGTAAGATGCTAGTAACACCAAGTCTTAGAACCAAGAAATTCGTCTTTCTAATTATTCTATTTATAGGATTGGTTGTTTCTGTTCATTATGGGATAACGAATAATCTAGATCAAGTAGTTACTAAAGTATTTTATGATATGAGCGGTATCTACACATTTGATATTGTAATAATCGTACTTTCTTCGTTGGGTGATCTATTTATAATGGTTATAGTCGGAGCAGCATTAACTATAATTAAACGTACGAGAAAGATGGGCTTGTTACTACTTATCTCTATCGTTATTCTTTCTGTTTCTATCATGTACATCAAGCCATTAGTAGGTCGCTTATCTCCAATAGAACAGTATATCCCTAAATATAATGTTCCAGAGAAATTTACTGTAGAAAAGGATAGCATGATGCCTATTTCAAGAGACTTTTCCTTTCCTTCTAATCACACTGCCCGTACTACAGCGTTCGTAGTTATAATTGGATTTTGGTTTACTCTTAGAAGAAATGACAACATAGTTGGAAAAATATTGTGGATATATCCATTGTCGATAGGATTTTCTAGATTATATTTACTTCAAAATTATTTCTTTGATGTAGTAGGAGGTATTTTATATGGAATGATAATCGCAATGATATTATGCAAACTATTGAAACCTAAAGAGTTATCAGATTTAAATAGATTTAATTAAAATTTTGCTATCTTTTATAAAATTCTGTTATACTATTTATTGTCAGAATTTTTAATCGAGAAATCAGAGTCTAATAGAAGCCATCCAAAATGACTGGAATCATGAATATATTTTATCTCTCTCAATTTCACCTTGATCTTCCTCCTCTTAAGTTGGGACAAAAACTCTAATTGAATACCCAGTCCCAGATTTTTTGCAAAATTAATGTCTTTTTCTTTTCTAGGAAGTAAGATTCTATAACTAAATTTTTCTGGACCTCTAAATGCAATATAATCTTCTACCATATCTTTGGCTACTTTAACTATTTTTTGTTTGTCTGAAATCTCAACAGTTTTATAGACTATTAAATTCTTGTAAAAATCTGTGATGTCCACGATTAGATAAACATCATTAATCCATTGTATTTTTGTTAATATAAATTAGAATCTTTTTCTAATTTTTCGGCTGTAACTGGCTCTTTATCTTCATAATATTTGACCATTCCCATCTTTAGTACTTTTAATGATAAAAGTGCACATTTTATCCTCGCAGGTCCTAAATTGGTCAAACCTATATTTTCTAAAATATCTTCTTTTGAAATGTCTTTTGCTAACGTCAAAGGTTTCTTTAATATCATTTCTGTTAACATCGATGCACTTGCTTGACTTATTGCACAACCTCTTCCGTCAAATTTGATATCATCAATATCACCGTCCTTGACCTTGAGATAAATATCGATTTGATCTCCACATAATGGATTACTGTCATGAATAACCACATCTGCATCAGTCATTTTTCCTTTATTTCTGGGATTTCTATAATGATCTAAAATAATTTCACGATAAATATCGTCACTCAAAGTCGAAACAACCTCATAGCTTTGCGTAAGGCATTAATAAATATATTGATTTCCTCAATTGTGTTATAAATATAAAAACTTGCTCTAGAAGTAGCAGCAACTTCTAATTTTTCCATTAACACCTGAGCACAATGATGTCCAGACCTAATTGCAATGGCTTCTTCATTCAATATAGTGGCCAAATCATGCGGATGAATATCTCCTATGTTAAAGGAAATTATTCCTCCTCTTTGATAAGGATCAGGACTTCCATACAACTGAATGTTCTTTAAATTAGACATTTCTTCTAATGCATATTTTGTTAATTCGATTTCGTGTCTACGAATATTTTCTATACCGATCTTGTTCAAGTAATCTAATGCCTTGCCGAATCCTATAACATCAGCAATGTTAGGCGTACCGCCTTCAAATTTATGGGGTAAATCGTTGTAGTTAGTTTCATATTTATGAACTTCCTTAATCATATCTCCTCCTCCAATAAAGGGGTTCATTTCTTCAAGAATATTTTTTTTGGCATATAGAACACCTACTCCAGTAGGTCCAAGCATTTTATGTCCTGAAAAAGCCAAAAAATCACAATCTATGTCAATCACATCTGTCTTTAGATGTGGGACTGATTGGGCACCATCTACAAAAATTGGGATTCCAAAGGAGTGAGCAATTTTTACTATATATTTTATTGGAATTATATTACCTATAGCATTTGACATATGACTTAAAGAAATTAATTTTACATTATTATTAGACATACATGATTCAAGTTCAGATAAGTCTAAATTCCCATCCTTATCTATATTTAAATATTTTATTTGTGCTCCTCGTTCTTGACACAAAATTTGCCATGGTACAATGTTACTATGATGTTCTAATTCAGACAAAATGATTGTATCTCCTCTTCCAACATTTTTCCTACCCCAAGAATATGCAACCAAATTTATTGATTCAGTAGTATTTCTTGTGAAAATAATTTCTTCTCTCGAGTGCGCATTAATAAATGATGAAACTTTATCTCTTGTAGTTTCAAAAGCATTGGTAGCTTCTTCAGCAATTTGATATACAGCTCTGTGAATATTAGCATTATAGGTAGTATAATACTCAGAGATAGAGGTTATCACTGAAGAAGGTTTCTGAGTGGTGGAAGCATTATCAAAATAGACTAAAGGTTTGCCATTGATTCTACGAAGTAGAATGGGGAAATCCTTTCTAATTTGGTTTACTTCTATTTGAGTAGCTTGCATAATATGATATAATAATAACCAGTTTGGAATATAAATTGATTGACAGAAACAAGCAAAATTAATTTTATTCGAAAAATAAATACCATATGTCTAGATTTTAATTTATCAAAGCTTTTTTGGTCCTTTATGTGGATTGTCGGTGTTTAGCTGTCCAATATGTTCCATGTATTTTTTTCCAATTTTTGTAATCTTTGATAATTAAACTATGATCAAAAGCAAGTTTAATCTTATCAACATCTTTCAACTTTACCCAATCAATCTCCTTTGCATCATCTCCTTGTAGTTCCTTACCTCCATGTATTTTTGAAATAAATACAATTGTCATTACGTGTCCTCTAGGATCCCTTTGTGGATCTGAATAAACCCCAAGAATATCTACTACCTGAATTTTCAGTGAAGTTTCTTCAAAAACTTCCCTTATTATTGCCTGTTCCGCTGTTTCTTTATATCCGACAAATCCTCCTGGAAGAGCAAGTGTATCTTTATAGGGCTCTTTCTTTCTCTTAATTAATAATATTTTGGATAGTTTAGGAATAATAGCATCCACTGTAATACTAGGTTGTTTATACTGGGGGTTTCCAATCAACATTTGAATTTATATAAAAATAATATATAACTGAATCTTATCATTAGATTTATGCAACTTCTATGGAGAGAAGCATGGATTAAACCTCTGACCGATTATGAAATAAATTCCGAGTACTGTAGTCATTGCAAAGCAAAATTTACTGATTTCTCCTTTGTTACGTCATGTGAATTTTGTGAGACAGGTCTTATGCATGATGACTGTGCAAATTCTCACATACTGCAGAAACATTACACAGAAGTAGTAAAAAAAATATCTCGATATAAGGAAAAACAGTTACATGATTTTCAATAATATTTTGATTTCTGAATGATTATATTATTTATCTTTAAATAGCCAGCATTTTACAAAACTATTTTTACCAGTTGTAAAATCTTGAGGCTTAATTTTACATATATCCATAGCATATTCACATTTTAAAAAATATTTGCATGAATTACTATCTAACGTATCAATATTTTTATCTAATTTATATCCAACAGGTTTTATATCAATGATATTATTTTCAAGATCTGGCATCGAAGATATTAGTGATCTTGTATAAGGATGTTTTGGATTAGAGATGATTTCCTCTGTTGAATTTATTTCAACAATTTCTCCAGCGTACATAATCCCTATCCTATCTACTATATCAGCAATTAAAGCTATATCATGTGAAATAAGTACAATACTTTTGCGTTTTTCAGTCTTCAATTTCTTCAATAGATTGATAATCTGAGCCTGTACTAATACATCTAAGGCTGTAGTTGGTTCATCAGCAATGATTATTTCAGGTTCGAGTAATAATGCCATGACAATTACCACTCTTTGTTTCATCCCCCCACTCAATTCATGAGGATATTTGTTTAAAACTGATTTATCTAATCCAAAATCGGTGAAAATCTGAATAACTTTGTCAAAATCTTCCTTAATTTTATGTGTTGAAAATATTTCTTTTATTTGGTATCTTATTTTATATACTGGATCCAGAGCATTCATTGCACCCTGAAATATCATGGATATTTTTTTCCATCTTATCCTAGAATTAAATTCTAAATCTGTTAGCTGTGTTAAATCTTCATCATTTAATTTTATTGTACCTGAATCTATTTTACCTGGATAAGTTAGGTTTCTGAGTATGGCAGATGTTAGAGTGCTTTTTCCTGAACCCGACTCACCTGCTATACCAAACGATTCTCCAAAATCTATGCTAAAAGATACATTATCTACTGCTTTAATTGTATTATTTCGTAGATAATATGATATACTTAAATTATTAACTATTAATCGTTCGGAAGACAGTTATAATTTTCCATCTTTGGAGGTATTTAAATTTTTTAAAAAAATTCTAAATATATATTAGAGATAATCAAAATTATCTTGATAATTGAAAACCCCTATTTGTTCTTTTGATGCTAAAACTGGAATATTATGCACAAAATGTGAGTCCAAATTGAAATCTGGGCATTTAACTCCTGGAGACATTGAAGCATCTATGAAATTAACAAAGTTAGCAGAAGAAAATAACACAATTGATAAATTCACACTTAATGGTGCATATCAGATCGATCAGGACCTGGTAATGGTTCTTCCAAGTTCCGATATTAGTATTATTCGGTCAGATGAAAATTTGATGAAAAAAATACAAAAAGAATTTAACAATCATGTTTGGTTTATCGAGAATGGTGCAACCGAAAAAAGATTCATGGAAAATTTGTTGTATCCAACTAAAATATATTCATTAAATTTGATTTGGTTGCCCGATGGCAATAAACTTACAAAAATTGTGATAGCTGAAAATAAAAGTAAGAATAAACCTTCAGAAGAAAAGTTGAAAAAAATTGCTCACAAACTAAAGGATATAGAGCTGTTGATCGACTATATCAAAAAATGAATGAATAAGACATTTTTAATACAATTAAAATACTCTAAAATCTCGTATTTATGAGAATATTGTCCACATAAAAAAGAACATATTACATCTAGAGAACTACTGTCTCTCAATATAGACAATTTAATAACTATGTTGTCTTACCTAAATTCGGAAATCTTATTTCTTCCAAAATATCTAGTTTATTATCAAAAAAATTACATACAGAAATTGTAAATGAGCTTTAGTTGTTTTGCATATGAGGAGTTATTTTATCTAGAAAATAGAAACAGATCTTTCTTTTGATAATATATTTAAATAATATTTCGTTTCCCCGATCGATGGGGATAACCCTTGTTTATTCTACATTAAAGAATAATAAATTTGAGAATTCTTCTTTGTGTTCTATGATCAATAGGTTGTAACTCGACCTTTAATTATTCATTGAAATCAAAGAACTATTATTGATATAGACAAATTAGAATGAATCAAAATATTAAATACATATAATCTATAATTAAAGTATTTTATGTAATTACTAATGTCCTCCACCTAGAGGTCACTTCGAAACATGTTTTTTGAGCCATATTAGATTACTAATTGCCTTTTTTTTATTTTTAATTCCTTTTAATTATTATGATTGTTAATAATAACTACTGTCCTTAGTTCCGAGCCCACAATTATAGAAATTGCTTATTTTTAATTTCGGTATTAAAATCTGAAAAAAAATAATTTAAACGAGATGAATCTTAATAATAATACCTCAAATATGGAAAAAGTGAAATAATACCTAAAAAACTAAATTGAATATTGACAATAAATACGAAAAGGAGTCATTATTCTAATCAACTAGATGAAAAAACTATTGGAAAACATGCTACCGTAGGTGGATGGGTAGAAGACATCCGAGATATAGGAAAAATCATCTTCATGATCATCAGGGACATTACCGGACCAATGCAAGTAGTAATAAATCAGGATGACTTTTCCCAAGCCCGAGAAATACCACGACAAAGTTCTATCTTGATCTCTGGGTTGGTACAAAGTAGCAAAGCAAAAGGAAAAAGAGTGGAAATAAAACTAGAAAATATAATCTCTATTTTCCCAGCACAACATCCACTTCCGATAGATCCAACAGGCAGAGTGGAATCATCAATAGATAAAAGAATAGATTCAAGAGCATTGGACTTGCGGAATCCACAGGTTTCTAAGGTCTTCCTTATACGATCAAAGACACTAGAAGTTATCCGGAGGACTTTATCGGATAATCACTTCATCGAAGTTAATACACCTAAGATAATAGGGAGTGCAAGTGAAGGAGGATCAAATTTGTTTTCTTTTGATTATTTTAAGAAAATAGCGTTCTTAGCACAAAGTCCGCAATTATATAAAGAGCAACTAATTCTTGCTTTAGACAGAGTATTTGAAATAGCTCCTTACTTCCGTGCTGAGAACTCTAACACAGTTAGACACCTAACCGAGTTTCAAAGTGTGGATATAGAAGCTGCATTTGTTGACTACCATGAAATTATGAATATAATGGAAGAAACAATAAAAAATATAATAAAAGAGCTGACAAAGTCCAATTTAGTTGATATCGATAAAAATGAGACAATAAAATCGGTATTACAGTCAAAAATTCCAGAATTAACTTATAAAGAGTGTATTCAAGAACTTAATAATAATGGAGAAAAGATTGAGTACGGCGATGATCTTTCTGATAGCTCTTTAAGGAAGCTGGGTCAATTACATCCAGGTTTCTATTTTATAACTGAATGGCCTTTAAAATTAAAACCTTTTTACATTCATGAAAAAGAAGATGATGAATTTCTATCAAACTCTTTTGATTTACAGGTGGGTTATCTTGAATTAATTTCTGGAGGTACTAGACAACACAATCCCAATAAGATTAGAAAAAGATTACAAGAACAAGGATTAAACCCGCAAAGTTTTTCTGAACATTTGAAAACTTTTGAATGGGGCATGCCACCTCATTCAGGATGTGGATTGGGATTAGATAGATTATTAATGGTTCTCACTAATTCTATCAATATAAGAGATGTTGTACTTTATCCCAGAGATCCAATTCGACTCACTCCTTGACCGCATTTATCGTAACTTTATTTATCTTTTTTTCTTCATCAAGTAAAAATGCTCTAAATATCAATTCTGTAGTGGAATAAATTAACCAAATAACAGGATTTATTTCCATATACAAAAGATCCGTTTTGGAAGGAAAAGCCATTGAGGGATGTGAATGAAATATTCCAATTACGTCTAAATTCATAGCTTTGGATTTCATATATACATCTAACAAATTTATTGGGTTGATTTCAAAATAATCCGAAGTTTGTACAATACTTGCCATTTTAATAACTTTTTTTACAATATATTGATTTTTAGGGTTAATTTCTCCAAGTAAAATAGCACACGATTCATTCGGCAATGATTCCTTAGAAATGGCTTCTAATTCTTTCAAGTGATCTTGAGTTATCGAAATGGAAATCAAATTCATATTTGATATGATATTTAATAAACAAATTAATTTTTTTATTTTTAAAAAAACTTCTCAGCTCGTAAAATCTTTAAATCTAGGTTTAAATATTATTTAGTCCTAATTTTTTTTTGTATATTATTTTTTAGCCTATTATTTTTGTTTGTATGTTTTATTCAATTTTAAAACTAGCTTTCATGTATGGATGAATTGTACAGAAATACTCGTATTGCTTTTCAGTTAAGTCTGATAATGACAAAGTATATGTTTCACTTGGATTGATAAGTGATGAATCGAAAGATTTTCCATCATCAGCGAAGCTTGTAACGGTATGTGGGACATTATCCAAATTTGTCCATGTTATTCCGATTTCATCCTTTACAATGAGTTCATCTGGATCATAATCCGGATTTCCTTGAGCTGAGGAACCGGCTAAAATACTGACTTGAGCCGTTTTAGACACATCTATAGTTGTAGCTGGTGTTTCAACTGGAGCTTCTTTAGTATCTTTATCAGAAGTAGCTTCTGGATTCGTCGCTGCTAAAGAAGAAAATGCAATAATTCCTATGATTACGGATACTACGAATGAACTTAGATATATCTTTACTCGTCTGCTATTCTTGTAAATCCCTATCACAACAGCAGCTGCAGGGACGGACACTATCAACATAATGATTATATAAACAAATATCCCAGGAGTTTGTACACTTGAAAGTGAAGCAGCTATTAATCCAATGACAACTAGTATACCTAGTGTTATAAAAGTCGCTGATTTTGCTTTTTTCGAGGAGGGAAAACCATCTTTAAAAATTCCAGTAGAGAGAAAAATCATTCCTATCAAGAATGTTAACAACGATACAGCATGCATACCATCGATGAAGGTTTTAGCTATTCCTGATAGCGAGATAAGCACTCCAACAATCCCCAGAGATGTAAGTCCAATTCCAGGTGTTAAGAGATCCCAGTCTACCATCCCGTACTTTTGTTTGAATTTTGCTATAATTTTAATCTTTTCGAATATATTTAATCTAAAAATTATTAGTCCTTAAAATTCTCTTAAAAGAATGGAAATTCATCGAATAAATTAAATCCTACATAATCATTACCTTAATCCGTGCGTAAGCAGTGGATATAGGATCATATATTGAAGTTTCAAAACCTCGTATAGTAGTAGTTTTAGTAATAACTGCTGTAGCATCTTGTCTTGGTGCAACAAGATTTGATAGTACTCCAGATATAGCTTGGGATATCTCTGGTTGGAAGTTATTATTCTTACTTATTAGTGGTGCTCTTGCTTCAATGGGTTCCAGCGCGATCAATCACTATTATGATAGAGATATCGATAAATTCATGAATAGAACATCTACTAGACCCATTCCATCTGGCAAATTATCGCCAAGAAACGTACTAGTTTTTGGATTAAGTTTATGTATAATTTCTGTAGCTGTTGCATGGTTCGCCTTGAATCCTGTAGCCACCTTGATGATAGCTATAGGAATATTTTTTTATGTAATAATTTATACTGTTTGGTTAAAAAGAAGAAATTCATCTAACATAGTTATAGGAGGATTTGCCGGAAGTGCTGCTTCCATGGCTGGTTGGGCTACGACCACAGGATCTATTGACCTCCTTGGATTTTTAGTTGGATGGCTAGTTTTCATGTGGACTCCTGCACATTTTTGGTGTCTTGCTATTAAGAAAAGGGAAGAATATGCAAGTGCAAATATCCCAATGCTTCCAGTTCTTATAGGAAATGTGAAGACAGCAAAGTACATATTCATTAATACAGCTATTTTGTTACCATATTCTTTGGCATTGTATCTGTTTGGATTGGGTTTAGTCTATACAATAATAGCATTGATATCGGGATCATTAATGCTCATATACCATTATAAGCTAATTGGTAATCCTACCCCTGATTTTGCTTGGAAAGCGTATAAAGTAACTGCTCCATATCTAGTAGTAATATTTATAGCAATTGCGTTAGATGCATTTTTTTACTTCCGAATTTGACAATGTCTTTTAGTGTAAAATTTCTATTCTTTTTTTATCTTTAGAAATCCAAGATACTTTCAATAGTCCATATATTTCCAAGTCCAATAATATTTTATTAAGCTCTAGTAAGTTTATTTCTATACCATCTTTTGATAACATAGATATTAATTCTGTATCAGTGATGTTGTTTGATTGTTGTATTTTTTCGTAAACGGTATTCCTTATGGGATATTTCAACTTCAATGTAAGAAAATTAACAATATAATATTAAGATATTCTCTAGTTTCTCCGGTCTTAACATTGATATAGATATTTAATGAAAAATTTCAACACTAACCTAATTTATCTTATTGAGGAATTACTAAAAATTATGGTATTGTAAGAAAATATAGATAGTATCATTATTGTAGTTATTAAACAATAAATTGTTGTTATTATTTTATTCTCACAACCAATAGTATATAATTACAAGATTATTTTTTTTGTAAAATTTAATGAGATATCTTGAAAAATATGATATTTTTTTTGTGAATAGATGTGACTCGTGAATAGAACTAACAAAACTATGAAGTATCATTTTTTTTCACCATGAAATCTACTAATCCAATTTATATATTAATTACATAAACTTGACTAAATTTATTATAAAATATGCACTTTATTCATTTTATATGACGATCCTTTATTGATTGAAAGTGTTCTGTAAAAAATATCTAAAAATTTATGATAGTTGAACTTTATTTAAGTAGGTCCATAAATTTACTATCCAGAGATCATAACATTTTATTTGATGCTAACTGACTCTCGGCTTACTCTGATCACTTGTATTTCACTTACTCCTTCTGTTTTTTTGATATATTCTTCTAATAGATCCATTTGCCCCTCAGAATCATTTAATGTGAAATCGCAAATAAGCGAATAAAGCCCAAACGCAATAGGTTCCTTTGAATGTCTTTTTAGTTCAAAATCATTTGGAATCTGATCTTTTAAACTTTCCACCACTTTTTCAAGATCGGTATCAGCTTCTTTAGGGAGTATCTTAATTCTTGCTACAAGTCTAGTCATGATATTTACGGACCCTCAAAACTACAATTAACACATTTATAAGAACGAGCAAATTCTCTACAACTTTGGCATCTCCACAATAAGACATATCCACAACTCGGGCAGTAAAATTTTACACATTCATCATTAGGCATGATAGATCGATTACAAGATGAACAAATCGGTAGTTGTAACGTTTTTGACATCTGTTTTTTTTTAAGAGATCCGAATTTATATCTTATTATTTTATTAAAGATAATTCAGTATCAGAATTTTTTTTAATTAACATATCTTCTGTACATTATTTAAAATGTAAAGCATATTTCAGATTATGCTAAATTAAATCACATTTTGAATAAAATATGCGTTATATTCTAGAATATTGCTATCTTGGCTTTTATCACGCGATCTGTGCACGTATTAGATAATTATTGAATACTTAAAATTTAAAAAAAAGTTGTCTGACTTTATTCTAGATGGTTTACTTAGAATAAATTATATATAATTGATGATTCACTGGAGGTATCCCGCGGTAGCTCAGCCTGGTAGAGCTTTCGGCTGTAGAAGTTGGCTAAATTGGCTAAACGTAATAATCAGCCTATCAGGCTAACATGCGATAGAAACCGAATTGTCGCAGGCTCAAACAAAAATAACTATTGTTATTTGGGGCATATCCTGCTCGCGGGATACACATTCCCATAAAAAAAAGCTAAAACTGTATTAAGGGTTAAATACCGCACGTCCAATAATTTTACGATTCTTTAAATCTTCTAACGCTTGATTGGCATCATCTATTTTGTATTTTTTAGAGACTACTGAATTTATCTTTCCTTTTTTATACAGCTCTACAAGTTCAATTAAATCTGTAAATCTTCCGGTATAAGCTCCCGTTATATTAAATGCACGTAGAGGAACTAAGGGTAAATTTAATTCTAAAGATCCACCAAAAAGCCCTACCATAATATATTTTCCTCTCTTTCTGAGACTATCAATAGCAAATTTCGATGTAATATTATTATTTACAAAATCCACAACTATTTCACAACCAGTTCCTCCTGACAAGTCTTTAATGTTCTTAACAGGATCCACTTCTTTGGAATTGATAACCTCATCCGCTCCCAACCTAGTAGCTTCCTCTAATTTCTTATTATCTACGTCAACTACAATTATGTTAGAATTTGTTATTTTTTTTGCTATCTGAACTGCCATCAATCCTAGTCCTCCTGCCCCGATAATAACTAAATTATCCCCTGGAGAGGCCGAAGCCTTCTTTATAGCAGTATAAGAAGTAAGACCTGAACAGGCAAGTGATGCAGCAGAATCAAAATCGTTTTGATCTAATTTTAATAAATATTTATAATGAGGAACTAAAATAAAATCTGAATATCCTCCATCTTGATAAATTCCTAGGGTCTTTGGTGAATCACATAAATGTTCATCGCCTGATTTACATGACAAACATATTTGATCTCCTATCCATGGATAAACTAATACTTTGTCGCCTTTTTGAAAATAATCTACCGCTTCCCCAGTCTCTTCTACCATTCCAGCTATTTCATGACCTGGAGTTAATGGAAATCTAACCCCTCTGTCCTCTACTTTCATAAATTTGCCTCCAGCTCCTAAATATCCTCCCTCCCATAAGTGTAAATCACTATGGCATATGCCCGCCGCCTTAACTCGTACCAGCACTTGTGAATGAATAGGTTTGGGTTGTTCTAAATTCTCGACTTTCAGAGGAGAATTAGTTCTCATTATCCTTGCAGAAATCATATTCTAATAATTTACTAGGGATAATAAAAATTAAGTTTATTGGATCAATAGAAATGATATTGGCTTAAATTTATTAAAGATTTACTTAATTTATACAAATGTTTTTATTTTTTCACCAGGCATTTTTAATTAGCACCGATGAAGTAAAGGAAGAGCCGTCTGATTCAATCTAGGTTGCATATGACGAAGATTATGAGTGACTGAGGTGTATATCTCAATCAACATATAGTTTCTAGTATTGATTTTCCGACAACTAGGTAGCTATTTATTGTCACATGGTTTTTTATCATGGAGTTTATGATATTCCTAGAACTAATATGATGAATGATACAGATGGAGATGTTACTAAATTCAATGAAAAATAGGAGTGATATTGAAGTTATAGCATCTATAATACGGTGCGGAATTAACAATTGGGAATATCAAACAACCATCATGAACAACGCATGTGTCTCACATTCTCAAATTACAAAATATTTGTCTCTTGCAGTTAAGACACGGTTAATGGAATACTCTAACTTTACTCACCTATATAAGACAACATCGTTAGGGAAAGATTTCTTAAATAAGCATGCAAAATTAATAAAGTTATTTCCAGATATTTCTGAATAGATTGTTGATTCTCTAGTATGATATTTATTCACTTTTATAGAAATATTATTTTATATTAATTTTCGAATAAATCTATTAAAGGAAATTGAAATTAGCAAGTTTTTTTTCTGGAGGTAAGGATAGTACTTATTCTATCTATCTTAGCCTACAGAGAGGGTATTCCGTGGAATGTTTGCTAACTATAAATCCAGAATATGAAGATAGCATGTTGTTTCATTTTCCAAATACTTGGATTACTAAATTGCAATCAAAGATTATGAATATTCCTCTTATTTCTAAAGATATTCATTACAACAATTTAGACTACGAGATAAAAGTTCTTGATAGTATGGTCAAGTTGGCTAAAGATGAATACGGGATCGAGGGAATAGTACATGGTGGAATAAGATCCAATTTCCAAAAGAAAATTTTCAATGAAATCTGTGTCAAAAATAATTTAATCTTATTTTCTCCTTTATGGAATATTGACCAGTATAGATATATGCAACAATTACTGAATGATGAATTTGATATCATCCTAATAGGAGTTTCTGCAATGGGACTTGACCAAAGTTGGTTAGGGACTATAATAGATCATCCTAGCCTAGAAAAATTAGCCCAGCTTAGTAAAAAAAATGGATTTAATTTGGCGTTTGAGGGAGGAGAAGCAGAAACCCTTGTGATTGATTGTCCAATATATACTAAAAGGATCGAGATCACTAGTTCGGTAACCGAATGGGATGGACAAAGAGGAATAGTAAAAATATCAGATATTATATTAAAAGATAAGCAACATGTTAAATAATCTACGGGATGGACTTCGAAACACGCTCAAAAAGATTGTAGGAGCATCGGATATAAACGAAGAACTTATTGATTCTATCTGTAAGGATATTCAACGATCTCTGTTGCAATCTGATGTAAATGTGAAACTTGTGCTTTCAATTACCAAAAATTTAAAAGATAGAGCTCTAAATGAACAACCACCTAAAGGATTATCAAGAAAAGATCATATTATTACCATATTATATAATGAAATATCTTCTCTTTTGGGATATCGAGGAGATCGGTTCACAAAAATAGAAAAATCATTTTCGGAAAAAGAAGAAAACCTACATTTGAATCCAAATAAAAGAAACATTATTCTAATGCTAGGAATACAGGGTAGTGGAAAAACTACCTGTACCGTAAAAATAGCTAGATGGTTGAATAAACATGGTTACAAGAGCGCTATAATTGGTGCTGATACATGGAGACCTGGCGCATTAACACAGTTAAAGATGAATAGTAGCAAAATCAAAGTTGAGGTTTATGGGGAAGAAGGAAATAACGACCCTTTAACAATAGTTAAAAATGGATTGGAATATTTCAATAATCTGAATTACGATGTCATTATTATAGATACAGCTGGAAGACACAAAGAGGAGTCTGGATTATTACAAGAAATGAAAGAAATGCATAATATAATTAATCCTGACTTGGTGATCTTAGTAATAGATGGAACAATGGGACAACAGGCCTTTAATCAAGCCAAAGCATTTCATGACGTAGCTCCGGTTGGAGGAATATTGATCACGAAACTAGACGGAACTGCAAAAGGGGGAGGGGCTTTGGCTGCCTCATCCGCAACCGGATCAAAAATTCTTTTTATCGGAACTGGAGAAAGAATAGATGATCTCGAATTATTTTCTCCAACAAGATTTGTTGGGCGAATATTGGGGATGGGAGACATAAAGGCATTATTAGACATGGCCAAAAATCTCGAACTTGAAGCAGATGAAAAACAGGCTAAAAGGCTGTTAGGGGGAAAAATGACAATTGAAGATTTTTACTCACAAATGGAAAATGTTAGTAAAATGGGTTTTCGAAACGTAATAGAAAATCTTCCCGGATTGTCGGGTATGGTCAAAGATGAACAGCTTGATGTACTACAAACCAAGATTGAAAAATGGAGATATGTTATTCAATCCATGACGAAGCAGGAGAAACGAGAACCCAATTTAATAAATGATTCAAGACGAAAACGAATTTCAAGAGGTTCAGGCATAACTGAACACGATATTAAGGAAATGATAAAACAATACAACAATTCTAAAAGCATGATCAAACAGTCCAAAGGAAGACAGATGCATGGAATGTTAAGACGTTTTGGTTTTGGTTAGTAAATATTATAGAAATCGAAATTATCTCACTAGTTTACAACCTACTTACAATCTCTGTAAGTTTTGTGCTAAGCGAAATGATCCATCAACAAAATTTAAAATTTATTATTCAATCACAAACTCTTACAATGAAGATTTGTATGGTATAAATAAATGTTTTATATGTAGAGGGTTATTCACTCTCATTAATAAAATTGTAAAAGATATTATATATATTACCACTATTAGAAACAAATATGAATTTCGTTCTTATTTTCTTGGTTCTTCTATTCCTGCATCTCTATTCGATAATGAAGATCATTTTAGATCTATTTTTAAAATCAGAGGAAGTGAGAATATAAAATCTGCTTTTAACAAACAAATAAGGGACATAACTAAAAAAAATCTAAAAAATTTACTTCAGCCCATCAAACCTGATTTAATGATTAATTTATCGATATTAGATAATTTTGAAATTTTGATAGATTTAAAACCACGTTCTTATTATTTGATAATGAGATATACAAAAAAAAAATTTATGACTCAAAATATAAAATATCTTGACTCTAACAAATCAGAATCTAAAGGACATATTAATGAATATTCAAATCATAAAATCTCTATTGAAACGATAGTCAAAAAAAAATTACTTGAAGTAACAGATTCTAAGGATATCAAATTTACCTGGATTGGGGGTGAAGATCCAAATAGTATGGTTTTAGGTAAAGGAAGATTTTTTATCGCTGAAATTATCGCACCACAAAAACGAAGAATAAATATAAATCAAGTTTTTAAGGAGGATGGAATAATTTTTAGAATTGAAGAAAAGCGAGAATCAATAAAAAAATTTAATATTAGTTACATTTCTAAAATACGAGCCTACGTTCAAACTTTGAGTCCAATTACTAGTCAGAAATTATTGTTACTTAGACAATTAAACAATACTGTGGTTACATATAGATATAAATCAAAGATAGTACAAAAAAAAATTTATAAAATCTATGCCAAAAAATTAGACGAATATCATTTTGTTGTCACATTCCTGGCAGATGGTGGTTTATTTATCAAGCAATTCATAGAAAAACAAATGTTTGCAAGCCATAGTGTTGTTTCACATATGGATAATAATTGTGCTTGTATAAAATTTGATATACTTGGGATATATTTGAAAAAAGATCGAATTAATGATTTTTTTAAATAATATTTCGTATCATGCTAGGGTCATTGCTTTTTATGGGTAAATTCTGTAAAACCACACTTTCCACAAGTGTTTCTATCTTTGTGTTCTGCCATAAAAACTCCATTTCCACATCTTGGACAGTACTTTTTCGCTCTTTTAGCTGTATTTCCATCTATTTTGTAAAATTTGCAAATCTGAGATTCCTTTTTTTTATTTACCATGTCTTACACCTTTTATTTTGAACCTGCCTTGCTTGCTTGTTTTGCTTTCAGCTTTGCAGCTTTCTCATCAGCAATTATTTTCTTCCTTTCTTCTTTCGAGAGTCTTCTTAATAATCTATACTTGGGTAAGTGTTTCTTGGCATCATCATTATTATCATAAATATATATCATTGCAGTTATATGATTTTTCCCTTTTTCGCTCTTTAGGGAAATAGGATAAATTTTTTCTCTATTTATACCTAAATTCTTTTCAAGCGATGAAATTAATTGTAACTTGCTTATTTTGCCGGCCGCATTAGGTATACTAATTCTCAATTCTCTCCTTCCTAATAAAACGTTGGATTTATCCTCTGTTGTTTGTAGCTGAAAACTCAACATTGAAATATTTTTCGATAACTCATATAAGCATTTGCATGATTAAAAATGATATTTTTTATAAAACTACATAAATTATGTAGAAATTATGTTTTCTAAATTAAATTGAATTTTTTTTCTAACTCAAGTAACTTTTTGATATCTCCATATCTTTCTACTATATTCTTGAGTTTTTTTCTTCCCTTTTCTGTTTTTATTGTTTCTCTAGAAATCTCTAACCCTTCTTTGAAATTCTTGGAACCGTGCGATATAACTAATGAAGCTGCTGAATTCATCACTAAGATATCTTCTACCTCTTTACTTGCAACTCCATAAATTGCTTGTAAAGTTATTCTGATAGATTGGTCCCTATCTTTTATCAATAAATTTTCAACATTTGTAATTGGAAGACCAAAATCACTAGGATTGATCTTAAATTTATTTATTCTTCCATTCTCGATCATAGAAACATAATTGAGGCCGGTATTCGTTAACTCATCAAAACCATCTCCTGAATGCACTACCATAAATTCTTTATCACTCTGTAATACAACTATCTCTGATAATTTTTTGTATAGGGAAATATCATTTACTCCTAGGACCTGTCCTGTTAGATTCGTACATGGGTTACAGAGAGGACCTACTATGTTGAAAATTGTGCGAATCTCTAATGATTTTCTAATTTTAGATATATGCTTCAATGCCGGATGAAAAAATGGGGCAAACAAAAATCCTATGCCTAGATTTTCAATAGAACTCGAGGCAAACTCTGATATTTTCAGAGGATCGATTCCTATCGCCTCTAGGAAATCTGTGCTACCACATATTCCAGATGATGCCCTGTTGCCGTGTTTTGCTATATTGGATCCTGAAGCAGAGGCAATTATTGCTGCCGCGGTGCTTACATTAAAAGTTTTTAATCTGCTACCTCCAGTACCACAAGTATCTATTAATTTTCCCTTGACCTTTGGAGTTATTCTTATCGCTTGACTTTTTAAAAACTCAACAAGTGAAAGAATTTCCTCAATTGATTCACCTTTTTCTGCTAATCCTATTAGAATTGAACGAACCTGTGACTCATTTACATCGTCTTTGATAATCTTACCAAATAAATTTAAAGATTCATTGTAAGATAAATCCTTTTTTAGTTGTATCTTGGCAAGATAATTTTCTAAATCCTGGTCATAAATATTTCTCATTTCTTAATGAATGTTAAAAAATTATTTAAAATTTTTATCCCTTCGTTTGTCAAAATGGATTCTGGATGAAACTGTACCCCTTTTATTGGATATTTTTTATGCGTTAATGCCATAATTTCATTATCATCCATAGAATGGGCAATGATTTTTAAACATTGTGGAAACGATTTCTTCTCAGCTACTAAGGAATGATACCTGGTGGCTCTAAATGGATTTTTTATCCCCTCAAAAATAGGATCAGGCAAAAATGAAATTAGACTTGTTTTCCCATGTCTAGTTCTAGATCCGTTTATTACCTTTCCTCCAAAAGCAGATGATATGCCTTGATGACCTAAGCAGATTCCCAAAATAGGTGTTTGTTTACCCAAATTTCTTATTATAGAATCACAAATTCCAAAATATTTTTTATCTTGTGGATTTCCTGGTCCTGGAGAAATTATTATTGCATCTGGATCCAATTTTTCTATCTCTTTAATCGTTATTCTGTCATTACGATAAACATATACACTCGTATTTTTATTTCCCACTATCTGTGCAATATTATATACAAACGAATCATAGTTATCAATAATCAATAATTTCATTAATGGTATTTGACTGATATTCAATCCAAATATATTTAAATTTTACATAATTTTCAAGAAACTCAGTTATCACAAATGAAAAATAGTAAATATAAAATAAGGATATATAAATCCGAAATTTCATACAACTATAATTTTAGTGGTAAAATTGGTTAAGATATTCATTAATGGTTTTGGGAATATAGGTAGAAGGTTAGCTACATACCTTGATCTTGATAAAGAAATTGATTTGGTAGGGATTGCCAAGTATAATACTGATGTTAGAGCTAAAGAAGCAATATCAAAGGGGTATAAGATATATATTCCTAAAAATTTGAAAAAATCATTCGAGGATAAAAAAATACAATATGCAGGATATATAGAAGATGGTGTACGTCAATCAGATTTAATTATAGATGCTGCTAAAGAAGGATTAGGTTATGAAAATAAACAAAAAATATACCTGCCTATGGATAAAAAGGCTATATTCCAGGGTGGAGAAAAAAGAGAAGGTAAATTTTCAGTTGCTGATATGATACACAATTCAAGGGTCAATTACGACAAAGCAAAATTAAAACACTATGTAATACAGGGAAGTTGTAATGTATCTGGTATGGGAAGAATGATAGAACCATTGATCGAGAATTTTGGGGATTCTATCTCACGTTTTGATGTCACTCTTATTAGAAGGTGGGCAGATCTCGAAGATTCAAAGGAGGTTAAAGACTCTATTGAGTGGGATGCTCACCCTCACCACCAAGATGATGTGAAAGATTTTTTACCAAAAGTTAATCTATATGTTGAAGCATTCAAGGTCCCTTCTAGAATGATGCATGTACACCAAATGTTGATTAGATTCAAGAATCGTGTTACATCCAAGGATAAAATTCTTGAGATATTTCAGAAGGAATTCGGAGTTGCTATCCTAAAGTCTTCCCGAGGTACTGCAGAAGTACGAAAAAAAGCAATGGATTTAGGTTTTATCCATGGTGATACAAACATGGTTCACATACATGAAAACTTATTACGGCTACAAGACGATACATTAAAACTTGTTTATTCTGATGACCAAACTGGAATGGTTATTCCAGAAAACCATTTATTGATTCAGTCAATGGTGTCTCAAAAAACTCGATCTGAGGCTCTACAACATACTGACCTTCTCTTTGATATGACAAAGCGCAAAGAAATATTACAAGATGCATTTAAATGAGTATTTTTAAATGCAACTTTGTTTAAAATTGAAATTGGAAAAAAGAAAAAAAAACTAGTGGATTATTTTCTCAGTACGTCTACCTGTCCGCTGTGTAACCAATCCTTTAATTCTTCATGTGAGGGTTTTGCATCATGTTTTCCTGCAAGGTGCAGATGCAATAAAACATAGTTGACCTGATTTAACAATGGTTTATTATTCTCATCTCCTTTTCGAGCTTTCGTTTTTAAGTCGGCAGGAACATTATTCCACCAATCATTAAAACTTCTTTTTCCAGTAGTACTAGCGCTTCCTCCAAAACCTTTTGGCATCGTCATGATATCTTTTCAAATCTATCAACTCCCAAACTAATTTTTAAACTTTTCTTCAATAAGTTTAACCTTGGATTTTTTATCGTTAATTTGGATAAAATTGGCACAGGAAATCGAATACTTTTTCTCAGAATTGATGGAAAAATATTCTAGGAAATTACATCCAAATCCAAATAATCATTCTATTGACAAACCTTCTTTTTTGTATTAGTTAGCTATAAAAAAATAAAAAAAATTTTCTAGATTTGATTATTTTATTCCAAAATTTATGACAGTTTAATACCGTTAGTATTCCATGAAAATCTATTACATGGAGTCAATCTTAAGAGAAGATTTCAATACTCCCTAATACATAGAACTAATTATATTAAAATATAATACTTTTTATGTGTTAAACAAATTTATTTTTTGATAAAAAATAATAAAACCATTCAATAAACTCCGCATATTAATTCTTACTATTAAATTTAATATCGTCAATTGGATGAATTCATAATCTAATATCTGTCAATAATCCAACCTTTCTAAACTTAATATATCTTTTAATTTGATTTTGGGAATTGTACAATTATCCTCCTCCTTCTCAATTTTAAATGCTTGTCTGAGATATGTTATCTATACTCCAAATTCCTCCAAATGGGTTATAAATATAGTTAAGGGTATAGATATCAAAATTTATCCAGTAAATGTTTCTTAGAATAAGATTCTAATCTCATCCAGAACCTTTAATTAAAGGTTATTACGACGTTGTAAAAGGAAGTTTACATTGGGTGAATTAAGAAAGGATTATGTTATGGAAAAATTTGTAGTTTTTCCTGATAATATTAAAACTAAACAAAATAATATATCTGATGAATGTCCGTATTGTCCTGGAAATGAACACATAACCGAACCTTCTCTTGTTTCCTTAGTAATTAAAGAGGGAATGCTTCAACGATTATCTGATTCTGAAGGAAATCTAATTAAAAATTGGGAAGTGAGAGTATTCAATAGTAAACAACCATGTCTTGTCCCAAATAACTCCACCCTTTATACTGAACAGCCATTATATAGTGAACCTGCTTATGGATATCATCAAATATTAGTTGCTACACCTAATCATCAAGATGATTTTTCAAAAATTTCAGTGGAACAATGGGCGAACGTACTCTTAGTTTTGCAAGATCGCATAAGATATTTATATACTCAAAAAAGAGTAACATATGTCTCAGCCTTTATCAACAGCGGTATTGGGTCGGGGACTGAAATAACTCATGCACACGTCAACATAGTTACTTTTTCTGAAGTTCCCCCGCTGATAGAATCTATTGCTCTACTGTCTCACAAGTTCGTAAACGAAAACGGAACATGTCCTTCCTGTGTAGCAATTTCTACTGAATCAGATGGACCAAGACAGGTCTTGACGACTGATAATTTCATAGCTTTCTGTCCATGGGCTTCCCTTTACGCTTATCAATTCAGCATTTATCCAAAAAAACATTCAACTACATTAACAAAGATCTCTCAAAAGGAGATTTCCGATTTAGCAATGATTCTCAGAGCCACACTTGGAGGAATGGCTCATATGTTGGATAATCCATCTTTTAATTTAATTTTTCAACTCTCTCCCGAAAAAAAAAATAGCAGACAGTTTCATTGGCATATAGAGATTTTTCCACAATTGTATCCATTGACAGGTTTGGAAAAGGGGTTTGGAGTTTTTGTTAATAGTGTTTTACCTGAAAAATCAGCTTTAGAACTCGGTTCCTCAGCTAGAAAAGAACTCGCTAAATTAGTAGGAGTAGAGTAGTTAGATTTGAGATTAAATTTTGATTTAGAAGTGTGGGTTTCATTCGCGTCATTGGGTCTTGGGGTAATGTTTGTGTTATTACTTTCATCATTTTATGCTTTTTTAGTAGGACCGGATAAGTTAGGACCTGATCGATATGTAGACATCTCTGGTGTGTTAATTAAAACTATCTCAATTTCTGGAGCTCCTTCTGTAATCCTCGCAGCTATTGCCTACGGGCTTTCAAAAAGTCATGGTAACAGATTTGTGGGTAGTGTGGTTTCCATAACTGGAATTATCATTATTATAGGCATGAGTTTTTCCCTTAGCATTTCATCTGAAATACCAACTGAATTTTATCAAGAAATTATTTTATATGTACCTTATATTTTTGTGATAGTAGGTATAGGAATAGTTATTATTGGACTAAGAATATACCTAAATTCAAAGAAAGGAGTTCGGCCAGGGAAATTTCATTGAACAGTAATATTGAACATATAGAGACGTCTAAACAAAATTTACCTATAAAAATAAATAAAAATCTACTTAGTGATATATTCGCTAATGCAAAAAAAGAGAATAGTCCCATTCTATCCGTAGTAATAGGTACTAAACCCGATTTTTATAAACAAGCTCCATTAGTAGTAGAAGCCAAAGAAGAAAAACTTCCTGTCTTCGTAATCGATACAGGCCAACATTTTGATGATGTATTGGGTTTTGGGATAAAAGAATTTAAACTAGAAGAATCTGTAGGATGTGATTTGCAGATTCGAGGAGATTTGATGGAGAAGGCTAGTGAATTGATTATAAAATTTGGATCATTTGGAAGATACTGTAAAGACAAGTTTAGCTCCACGTCAAAATTACTTCCTGTAGTACATGGTGATACGCTAGTTGCTGGAATCGCACCACTTGCATGGGTTTTTGGTATGGGACAGAAGGTCGCACAAAATGAAGCAGGATTAAGATCTATGAGTCCAGAAATAATGAAAAAAATAAAAGTTAACCAAGAACCCACACTTGATAATATAGAAAAATTTGTAAATGAACAGTTAAACGGAAAATGGTTTGTAGCTAGGGAAGAACCTTTTCCTGAACAGATAGATACTTGGATATGTTCAGCTGGTACACAATATTTTTTTGCACCAACTCAACTCAATAAAGAAAATCTGGTACGAGAAGGCTATCCTGAAGAATTTGTTCATGTAGTAGGCAATTCTGTAGTTGATGCAATTCACTTAAAACGTAAACAAAAGGTATCCAAAAGTATTTTTGATATATATCCCCAACTTGAAAAAGAACGATGGATTAGGATGGATATTCATCGGAGGGAAAACTTGACCGAACATAGATTTAAATCAATCATTCATGGGTTGGTAAATATCATAAAATATTCCGAGCATAAAGTTGTCTTAGTAATGCTCAATGCTACTAAATCAGCATTAAAATTCTATGGGTTAGAGGACCAAATTAAATTACTGTCAAAAGAATATCCACAAAAATTCCTTACCACGCCTTTATGGAAAGAATATGGTCAGGTCATAGAATTTTTAGATAGTGGTCACTGTTGGGCAGAGATGACTGATTCTGGTTCTATGCAAGAAGAATTATTGTATTTTAAGAATGTTCTCTCTTTGACAATAAGACTAAATACTGATCGGCCTGAAACCATTTTTGATGCACGAAGTAATTTACTAATACCTCCAATAAATCCCGAATGGATACCTTCCATGGTAAATAATCTTTATGATAAATTTGAAGGATTTGGGGTATCTCTGAAAAATAAAAAAGAAATCTATGGCGAGCCAGGAGAAGTTTCAAAAACAATTGCAAAAATTATTAAAAAACAATTCAAAGATAAAAATATTAGTTTTTATCCTTGGTTTCATCAAAGAATTAATCTTTGGAAGGATGATAATGACCTTCAGTATATGTAGTAATTAAAGAATTTTTATTATTAATTATCTAATTGAACATAATGGCATCGCTTTTAAATCAGTGATTTGTATAAAAATTTCTTATATAGTTGATGTCAATAAATACCATTAAAACTAATTTTATCTAGTCTGCCTATCCTACAATAACAATCCAAATGTGACTTTTAAGAACTTTTTTAAATTCGAAGTATTTAAAGCAATTATTATTCTTCAAAAGATTTATTCAAATTCACTTATCAGTTAGAATAAAAGCGAATTCCCTTCTAAAGATTGAAGAAAATAAATAAGCAGAAAATGAATCGATCCAAATCTTAAAAATAACTTCCTATAGTATATTATTTTGCTGATTTAGTAACATATTAAATATGCTAAATGATTCTCATCCATTAAAACAACAATTTATACCTAAATTATATACCAATTAGCACATATTTTCTAATCATATTTTATTATTATCATATTTAATATGGAGTAAAAGCTATCTATCATCACGTTTATTCATTAATATCATATCTGTGTATTCCAAAAATGAATTGATTAAATTATACAAAAAAGAAACTAATCCAAAGGTAAAGGAAAGATTACTTTTTGTAATAAAAGTAAAATATGATAATATCATTCTTGCTTATGCTTGTGATGAATTACATAGAAGTAGACCATGGGGATCATATTGGTGGGATAGATTCTCAACAGAAGGAGTAACGGGATTAAAAAATAAGCCAAAAAGTGGTAGACATCCCGATATATCAGAAGAGACATTACATGAAATAACAAATGAATTAGCATCCAGCAAACAGGGTTGGACTACAAAACAGGTAGAAGACCTGATAATAAGAAAAAGTGGAATAAAATATCATTTTACTCATATATACAGACTCATGCACAAGTGGGGATTCAAACAGAAGGTACCAAGAAAAGTACATGTAAACACAGCATCAAAAGAGGAAAAAGAACGTTTTAAAAAACAGCCAGAAGGATACTGGATATTATCCAACAACAACAAAAAGAAGGCTTCACAGTAGTGTCTACAGATGAATCATTCTTCTTCTATGATTCCCTTGTAAGAAAGGTGTGGATAAGAGAAGATGAAAGACCAGTTATAAGAATTACTGGAACACATCAGGAATCAGTCCTTTTTGGTGCTACAAGTCTTGATGGAAAACAATTGTTCAGACAATATATGTAACTGGTTTGACCAAAATACATTTTTAGATTATCTAAAACAGATACATAGAAAGTTTCCAAAATGCTATCTGTTCCTGGATAAAGCAAAACAGCATTACAGATCAAAAAAGGTATTGCAATATTTTGATAAACATAAAAAAGATTTGATTCCAATATATCAACCAACAGCATCTCCAGAATTTATGGTACTGGAAGAAATATGGCATATATATAGCCAAGAACGATCTGCTTGTTTGTTCTACAGTACTATCCATCCTTTACAGATTTTAAGAATAAATTATCTCAATATTTTAGAACAAAAAGATTCAATCCGGATATGAGAAACTATCTGTTGGTAAAATTGACAATTAGAAAACATATGCTAGTTGGTATAGGTAATATTTGCTAAATAAGATTATGTCAATATATCATTGGATTTTATCTAAATAATTTTGTAAAATACTCTCAAGAAAATTGAAAATTCAATAGGCTGGATTAATATTTTGATTATTGGATGTATAAAGGTTTTTCCTGTTTTAATCTACCACTAGATGAGATAACATTATATGCCCAATTGATGATAATCCTAAACCTATGATTTAGTAACAAGAATTATTATATTATTTTCTTAACATCTTCATTACTATTTTGTTACTAGTCATTAAGATAATTTATCCGCAAATTACTTTTCTAATTGAAAACATAAATAAACATATATACTAAAATATTTGAAGCTAAAAATTCATGTAGAATTATTTACTACAATTAATTACAGTAAATAATACTGAAAGTACTGATCTATGTTGCAAATTCATAAGAAATAAGAACAACTATACTGAAAATATCAAGTCAATGAATTTCGAAAAAACAAGTTGTCTAGATCTTTAAAAGAAATTTCCACCATGATTCTTTTTATGTTTGATTTTTTATATTTAATCTATTGATAATTTACCTCCCAGAAATATGAGAATGAAAAAGTTATTTTATATCGAATTTGAAAAGATTTAGAGGACTTGCTAACTAATTCTAGCAAATTTCTCTACAAATGAACTGTTAGATCAATTGGTTTTCCAGTAACAAGAATTTTCACAAGGTAAAGTGGTACTGGTGAAAATTTTAGTTATAACTTACTTATATTGAACTCCCAGGGATAAGTAGATTATTAGAACAGTGGATTTTCATTAGGTTAAACGTAAGTAGGTTATAAGTCTGTATCCATTCTCAAATAACCGCTCAATCCATCATGTTATGATTACTAAAGAAGCCATAGTCATCAAATAAAGGAGTAAATTTAATCATTAATAACCTTCTTTTCAGTCTATTAGTATAGAAATCATTTTAAAAACAATCCTGCTGGATCTTAGTTAAATTAATTAATGTGAAATAAGAATTTATCATAGGGTCCTCTTTTGTCCACAGATAATAATTACCATCGTTTAACAAGAGGCAATTTGTTAGCTAAGGAAACTAAAAAATATGAAAGGATCCTAGTTTTATGTATAGATAGAGATGATGATATTGGTTCAAAAGGTGGTATAGAAACCCCGGTTATCGGTAGAGATCCATGTATAAATGCTGGAACTAGATTAGCAATTGAGGATCCTGAAGATTCAGATGCAAATACTATATTCGCGGCAGTTAAGAATTATGAAGACTTGCTCAAAAGAGGTTATGATGCTGAAGTGGCTTTGGTTGCGGGAAAATACAATAGGGGAATAGAGGGAGATGAAAAGCTGAGTTCTGAAATTCAGTATATAGTCGAAGCATTTAAAGCTGACGCTTCCGTAGTTGTATCTGATGGTGAAGATGATGAAACAATTATTCCAGTAATTCAGTCACTAATACCTATCATCTCAATTCACCGTGTAGTAATCAGACATAGTAGGAGTGTAGAATATTCTTATGCCGTATTTGCTAGATATATCAAAATGTTAGTATACGATCCTAGGTATTCAAGATTTTTCTTGGGCGTACCTGGTGCTCTTTTAGTATCTAGTGCAATAGCCACAATATTTGGTTTAACTCGTGAAGCTATCGCCTTTGTGTTGATAATTCTAGGTTGTGCATTTATAATTAGAGCATTTGACATTGATAAATCGATAAGTTCGTTAGGGAAACCAAATCCTACCAGTTTTATAAGAATATTTTCCATAGTGGCTGGAATTCTAATTATTGTGGTTTCTGTATTTAATGGATTATCGCAAATTCCTCAAGAAATAATCAACGAACATTCCAAAATATTTGATATCATTACCAATAAAGAGATTGTTGGAAGTTTTATGAAAGGCACCATTCTTTTAATGTGGATTGGAATTGGCACTATTCTGGCAGGAACATTGATCAGTAACTGGTTTAAAGGCAGTATAAAAACTATGTCTGATATCTTACGTATTGTTATTCTCATTCTGTTATATTACCCAATGCTGCAATTCACATCTGTCCTAACTGAAGGAACTAGTCCATTTAATTTAATTTCTTCACTGTTGATAGGTTTAGCCATCACGTTAATAGTAGCAACATTCCTTTATCAATATTATAAAAATCGAAAAGGTGGAGAATCTCTAAAATCTTAATAAAAGATATAAAATAAATAACTAATAATTATGTTGATAATGCACGACATACCATAAATGAAACTAATCTCTTCTTATAAAGAAATTTTTGGATTAATCTTTAAATTAACTGGATTTCACAAAATTTTTGAAAGATGGTTAGAGTCTGAGATCACCAAAGATCCTTTACCTAACCATATTGCGATAATCCTTGATGGCAATAGGAGATGGGCAAAATACCGCCTTTTTAGAATAGATAAAGGACATTTTGTAGGCGCGGAAAAGGCAGAAGATTTGTTAAATTGGATTTATGAACTAGATATCAAAATCACTACTGTCTATGTTCTGTCAAACGAAAATCTAGAAAGAGAAGACGATGAGCTTACTAATATTTACACATTATTACACGGTAAGCTATGTAAGCTTAGAGATGATTCAAGAATTCATGAAAAACAAATGAGGATTAAAGCTATAGGAAATTTAGATGTATTACCATGTGATCTCCAAAAAATTTTAAAAGTATTAGAAGAAGAGACGCTTTCTTATAACTCTATGTTCTTAAACATTGCTGTTGCTTATAGTGGACAGAAAGAACTCCTTGATGCTATCAAAAAAATAAGTTTTATGGTATTATCAGGGAGACTAAAAGTAGATGATATCAATGAAAAAACTATTGAATCATTTCTCTATACCTCCCATTTACCACAGCCTTGTCCTGATTTAATATTAAGAACTTCAGGTGAAAAAAGATTAAGCGGATTTCTTTTGTGGCAGGCAGCCTACAGCGAATTAATTTTCATGGATATTTTTTGGCCTGAATTCAAAAAGATTGATTTTATGAAAGCAATAAGAACATATCAAAATCGTGTGAGAAGATTCGGAAAATGAAAGTTAAAATAAAACATGAGAAAATTATACCATAAATGTATGAACACGGTTCTTATGATTCGCATAATAAAAAGTGGTTTTGTTCTTATTTTATGAGTTTGGATGAATGGATTGATACACATGACTATATGCCCCCCAACAGTGAAGATATTAACTCGTTAGATATTTACTCAGATTCTAGTTAGTAGTGGTAAGGTTCATCAACTCAATTGAATAAATCAAATATTCATGAATTATCCATAGGGGCAGTTTTATTTAATTTCAAGTACAAAAAACCTTATTTTTTATTATTGCATTATAATTCAGGACATTGGGATTTCCCTAAAGGAAATAAGGAAACAGATGAGACAGACCAAGAAACCATCTTAAGAGAAATAAGAGAAGAGACTGGATTTGTCGATATTGATATATATGATGATTTTAGAAAAGAGGTTTTCTACAATTATAAAAGAAAAAAGTCATTAGTTTCAAAAGAAGTAATATATTTCTTAGCAAAGACATCTAAATGGGATGTTATTCTATCAAAAGAACATCTTGGTTATAAATGGGAAAGTTATTCTTCAGCGTTAGATATTATTACATATGAAAACTCAAGAACTATTTTACGTCAAGCATTCAACTTTATAAATCAAAATATCTTTTTTTGAAAATAATCCGAACATTAGATTAAAATTAATATTTTGCTAATAATTTGTTAAACTAATGACGGACAATAAGGAAAAACTCCTTCAATCGATAAAAGAAAATCTCGAATTAACAGATCAGGAAACTGCGATTTTTCTGTTGATAATATTTGAAGGAAAAAAAACTCTAAAAGAGATATCATCTATTTTTAGTTATACTCTCGATTATAGTAAAAAGATAATCTTATCATTAATTAACAAAGGTATTTTGTTAGAGTACTCGGATAATCTCTATGAATCATTCCATCCAAGATTTGTAGTAATCAATAGATACAAGAGACTCTGCTATGAGAAAAAAATAGAACTAAAAAGAAACCAGATTATAGATAACTTAGGATTGATTCTAGAAAGACATTATAATACTGTAAGAACTAAATAACGAATTCTATTATTATCTGTTGATCATATGACTATACAAAATTCAATGGATAAAGATAAGATTGTTTACTTTGGTGTTATTAACATAAATGAAAATGGTAGAACAATAGGGGCTGTTGATGTTTGGAGAAGTGTTATCACAAAGGAACTGTTTTGTGAAGAAAAAAGATTAGGGATTTTAGATATTGTAGATTATATAGGAATGCCAAAAAAAAATACAAATGAAAAATGGTGTATTGCTATAAATAAAAATAGAGCGGGAAAAGATAGATGGAAACTAATTAAAATTATTAAAGAAGGGAAAGTATCTTTTTATGATACTGATGATGAAATTATAATCGAAACAATAGTACATGATTATAAAATTTCTGACAATACCTGGTGGAGTTTTTTAGTTGAAAAAAATATTAATAAAACGGTAGAAATTTCTAAAGAGTTAAGAATTCCATGAGTTACTTTAGAAAAAAAGAAGATTTAGAAGTGGAAGTATTTATAACTAAATCTTTTGGAGGAAGCGTGGCAAGCAAAATTCAAGGATATTTTATAATAAATAATGAAAGCATAAAATTTACCTCTATTGCTTTTGGAAGAATCGGAGGACATAATGTTAGTATAAAATTATCAAATGTAGCCATTGCAAAAATCAAAAAAATGAACATCGATCCAGAGAATCTTCAGTTAGCCGTACAAAGAAAGTTAATTGAAGGTGATGTAAACCTTCCAGAAAAAATGCTTAAACCAGAGTAATGTTGTGAAATACTTATTTTAATACTAAAGGGTGAATTTTGATTTCTATTGCGGGGAGGGGAATTTCTTCTCGAACTTTTTAATTAGTTATATGATTTTTTGAATATAAAATTTAAAAAATATTTTATTTAGTTTTAGAAAAAGTAAATATATTTTTCAAATGAGAATATAAACATATTTAGTGAGGTTCAAACAATATTGTGTCTAAATTAAATTTGACAATCAATGTTTTTATGAGGAAAAGAACTAAATATTAAATCAAAGCATCTCGTTGAGCAGTTCCACACTCGCATTTATTTTGCTTATCAGAAATTTTTGGAATAATATTTCCTAAGAGCTTCTTAATTTTGGTTACATTTGTATTTAATGTTTCTATTATCTCTCTAGAATTGACATGAACTTTTGACCAAACATCATAATCTGTTATAGTAGAAATTGAAAGATAACAAATTTCCATTTCTCTAGCCAAAATACATTCTGGAACCAATGTCATGCCTATGATATCAGCATTTAAAACTTTTCTATAATAGGTTGATTCGGCTATGGTTGAAAAGCGAGGTCCTTCAATACAGGTATAAGTCCCTTTGTTGTGAGATTTGAAGCTTAATTTTTCAAGTTCTGTACTAACTAGACTTTGTAAATCTGGGCAAAAAGGGTTAGCCTGAGAAATATGACAAACTATTCCACCGTCATAAAAAGTATATTCTCTATTCTTAGTAAAATCAATGTATTGATCAGGTATTACTATATCGCCAGGTTTATATTTTGTCTTTAAACTCCCAACAGCAGAAGGAGCTAAAATTTTTTTTACTCCTAATTCTTTTAGTGCCCAAATATTAGCACGAAAGTTTATTTTATGTGGTGGTATTCTGTGACCTTTACCATGTCTCGAAATAAAAGCAATATTTCTTCCATTCAATTCGCATATTGTAATTTTATCGGAAGTTTCTCCATATGGTGTATAAACTTTTCTTTCGTCTTTTATGGTAAAAATATTAGGATCATATAAGCCTGTACCTCCTATTATACCAATTGAAATATCTTTCACCTGTTTTTTATTCATCATATTTCACCAATGAATTTACTTTATAACCTTTATTTCGTAATTTATCAGAACCTCCAAGATGTATTAAATCAATGATAAAAGCGAACCCAAAAACAACTCCACCAAGTTCCTGAATTAGTTCAGCTGTTGCTAATGCTGTTCCTCCTGTGGCTATCAAATCATCCGCAATTAGAACCTTCTGATTTGTAGTTACGGCGTCTTTTTGAATTTCAATTGTAGCATTTCCATATTCAATTTCATAACTTCTTTTTAAGGTTTCTCCAGGAAGTTTTCCTGCCTTTCTAACTAGTACAATTCCTTTATTAAAATTACCCGCTAATAATGAGGCGATTGTAAATCCTCTTGATTCAATTCCGACTATAAGGTCTATATCTTGGGATTCATCTTCCTTTATAAACTCCCTAGAAATTTCATTTATGGCTTGAGAATTCCTAAATAATGGATTTATATCTCTAAAAACTACTCCTTCTTTCGGAAAATCTTTGTAGCTTCTAATCAACGATTTCAGATCTAACGTATTAATTTCCACCATCTCAAAACCTTGCAAACCTTATAAAAAACATTACGTTGTTGAAATAAATAGTATTTCTATTTGATCTACGATATTTAGTTTTTTGTAATTTTTCTTTTTAGATTACAAATTTCAAAATTAATTTTTGCTAGGACTAGTCTTCGATTTGAAAATACTGGGGTTTCATTAATTAGATTTAATCAATTATTTGATATCCTTAATGTCTTTAGGTCATGTTAACTTGAGACTATATTACCTCCAATTTTGAATAGAATTGTGTTTTTGATTCTTTTATTATATGAATGAATAATTTTATACATTTATGAATGATTTTATACAATTGTATACATACTGTAGATCACAATTTCTATTTTGGTTGTTGATGTACGTATAGTAGTCATCAAATGATTCTGTTCTATATTTAATGTAGTGCATTAATCTTTCAAAAATGCCTTTATCAAAAGGATAATGCAATCTATGTTTTATAACAAAAAAGTTACAAGCGTTAGGAATCCAAGCAGGTAGGTGTGTATATATTGTATGTTTACCATATTTGAATACAAAGGATCTGATGAATTCCTCTGCTATAACATATTTCTCTCCTCAGAAAGATGTATTGCAAGGACTGATCTCGTGATTGCTCCAATACCGATATCCCACCAGAAATCTTGTTTATCATTCTGAATAATAGTTTCGTCTATGATAAATACCGATACCCTTTTTCTCGTGTAAATATTATATGATCGAATCGCTGAATCCACTTCTCGACTGAAATATAACTTCTATTCTTCTCTAAATATTCCCAATGCCAAAGAGGGATGACTTAGACTTAAACTGAAACCAAGAAAATACAAATACAATGAATCCAATAGAATAATAGTGAAACTTATGTTTCTGACAAATCTTAACAACATATATTGTTAGAATAGAACATTCACAGCTAAATCTCTAAAAGTTCACACATGCCGTTTTGAGATCAAACAATCTTGCAATATCTCATATATTATACTAAAACTACCTTATTCGATTATTCTTTTTTAGTAAAGCCAAAAAGATCAAATTATGAAATCTAGGATTTTTATTGAACATTCCATGAGGTGTTAGCAAGTTTGGCATATTTTGTAAAAGCTTTATCTTTTTTCAAATCATCCAATTTAGCATTGTTTAGGTTAGCTTCTACAAATATTGTTTGTTCGAATTTACTTCCAATAAAGTCAGAACCACTAAGATCTGCCCACATAAAGTTAGTTTGGTTAAGGGAACAGTTAGTTAACTTACAATTTTTCATTTCAGCATACATGAATAGTCCTAGGGTTAAATCACCAAAATCGAAACAACACTCATTTAACTCTGCTTGTACCAAATTTGTTTTTGTAAGGTTACTCTTGCTGAAATTTGTTTTAGTACAAATTGCTCCATTTAAAAATGCATTTGATAAAACTTTATCAGAAAAATTCTGACCTGAAAGATTAGGTTTGAATATTAAATTTTTTAGGCGAAATTCATTAAATTCTTTAATTTTTTCGTTTTGGAGTAGATCTAATGCATATTCATTAAGATTCATAGTGTGGTTTAATACTTAACGTAATTTATTATAACAGATTTGATTATTAGTTTAGACTATTTTATTATTCGTAAATACAATCGATAACATTTTTAGTGGGATAATGTTGTTATGATTATCGTGAGTGTCACCAATCGTAGGAACATTCCGCCACGAATAATGGTTGTTGATGATGAAAAAGACATTTTGTCAATCATTAAAAGAGGTCTGGAATCCAAAAAGCGTTTTGAGGTGGATACATTCATAGATGCAGAGGATGCATTAAATTCAATAAAAAGCAAACCTATCGACTATTATGATCTTGTCCTAACGGATATAAGAATGCCCAAAATAAATGGATTTGAATTATATCGTAGAATCAAAGAAAATAACCCTGAAATGAAAGTGGTTTTTATAACCGCTTTCGAGATAAATAGAGAAGAATTCAGCAAAGTTATCCCATCTGTTGGTGTTCTTGATTTTATAAGTAAACCGGTAAGCATGGCTAACTTAGTCACTAAATTACAAACAATACTAGGATAATTAGTAAAAAGGAAAAGTATATTCCAATATTTTAGAATATATATTTTTTATTCATCCTTACCAACAATTGGAAGTGCTTTTTTTGATGGGAAACAGAATTTATTTTCTTTAATATCTTCTTCAGATACTTTTTCCAGCTCTATTGTTATCTCTACAGGTGAGTTAAATTTTAAACTAAGATCGTTTGCTAACCTTCCAAGTGATATTGGATCAAAAATTACCTTAGACCCATTTAGAAATACTCGTGTTTGTCTAAAGAGAGTCTTGCCACCAAAACGTTCATTAAGATATCTAATAAGTTCTTCAACGGTTTTCTGATCTATTTCATTGTAATAAAGACAGATACCATAAACAGGTTCTTTATCTAAAGGAGTCCCATATTTAAACCAGAAAACTCCAAAATGTTGATATTCACCACATAAACATTTTATTTCCCAATGATTTATTTTATCAAGAGGATATTTGCTTTCTATAGTTTCTTGAATATTTAGATGCCAATACCTAACTCGCATACAAATAATTCTATATCTAAGAGTATAATAACTTAATAAATACACAAGAATTAAATTTTTACTCACAAGTAGAATAATAATTGGATAATACTCAATATTTTATGCAGGGAAATCCCTCCCATTCAGGAAGAATATTCTTAATTGAAAAAATGGAAGAAGAATTTAACAATAAAAACAAAGATTTTTTTAAAAATTTGTTATGTCACCCAGATCATATTATACGAACTCGCTCAGTGTGCATATTAGCAGATATTGCAGGAGAAGAATCCGTTATACCAATAAGTAATGTCCTAGAAAAAGATCCAGATGAGTTGGTAAGACACGAAGCCGCATTTTCTCTTGGTCAACTAGGTTTCAGCAGTGGTATCAAAGTATTATGTAAGGCATTAAAGGAAGATCCTAGTTTTTTTGTTCGCCATGAAGCTGCTATTGCATTGGGAGTCTTGGGCTCAGAGCAAGCTAGAAAAACCCTGGAAGAATCATTATCTGATCCAAGCGAAGAGGTAAGGAAATCAACATTAGTTGCCTTAGTAAATTTGGATTATATATCAAAAACTAAACAAATTAATAAATTTACACAAATGACAGGTGGTTAAATCTAAAGGTTTTTTGCCTTTAAGACTTGATGTTCATGTTAGTAACTCAGAAACCCTATTTTTTTTTATTCCCAATTTTAATTCTCTAGCTATCCGTCTTCCCATACTCATTGGGACATTAAAGAGAAGAGTAGAGTAAGGCGATCCATCAATAAAAAGATTTGTTCCAGCGACTATTCTGGAGGAGAACTCGAAAACAGTGAAATTTCCATTGTTGTCATAAACACCCTCTAGGCAAAAGGGACCTGGAATTCCAGGTTTTACCAATCGACTAGTTGCGGCTACAAACCTTTCTGCCATAGAATATGCATCATACAAAAGAGATTCTCTCAATACCAAAGGAGAATTTCCTATCACATTATAAGTCGGATCTAAATTTATATTCTGCTGAATCGTTGCCGGAATACGTCCTAAGCCGTCGATATCTGATTCGTATCTTCGATCAATTCCCAGTAACTCAACATCATTTTTAAGGGGAGAATAAAAAAAATGAAAATAGACTGGGACGCCTTGAGAATACTCTTGAATGTATAAATCATCTTCACTTTTTATAATTTTTTTATCAATTAGGTTTTTACATCTAATATTGAAGCTTTTTTCATTCCATGCTAAAAAGTATCCTTTACCACCAGCAGCTCCGTGGAGTTTTACTATAGAAAGATTTTTAATTTTTTTTTTATTTTTTATTTCTTTTGGAGTAGATAATTTCGCTTCTTCCATTAATCTTTGTTTGAGTTTTCTATCGGATTCCCATTTGAGTATGTGTTTATTACCGAAAATAGGTATTTGCAATTTTTCTAAAGTACTTAATTTGATATCAGAAATTAAGGTTCCATGAGGAATGATATATAAATTCTCTCTAGACATGATTTTTTTTATTGTAGTATTAAACATTTCATTAAATTCTGTTACCAAAATAATTTCATCTATAAAACTAAACCTCTGGTATAGATTTTGCCTAGTTTTTTTACATATTAACAGGGTCTTAAAACCCTCATCTTTTGCACCCTTTAAGACTTGTAAAGCACAATGGGATCCTAGAGTGCATATAGTGTGTTTTTTGATATTTGATCTGGGCAATATTCAATTATAATTATAAAGACATAAAATAATTATGATATCCAGATCATTTATAATCTTACTATTAATTCTTATTTAGTAAAAAAACAAATAATACTCAAGAAAATAACAACTATGAAACACGGAAAAAATTCAAGGCAAACTAATACACAACTAACGAGAAATTTATCTAAATTTAATTATCATTCCTTTTTACATGATATATCCAAAAAATTAACGACAGGTGAATACAAAATTGCGATTTATGGATTGGGCCATGTTGGTGCCCCCCTAGCAGCAGCTTGGTTACGTGCAGGTTTCTTTGTCATTGGAATTGATAAATCATCTACGGTAATAGAATCAGCCAGGAATGGTAGATCTCATATTCCTGAACCAGGGGTTAATGAAGCATTTACTAAAGGAGTTTCTGAGAAAAGATTTCTAGTTTATGATGATCTCAGCAAAGCTTCAACAGATTCCTTCCTAAAAATGATATGTGTACCAGTATTAGCTCAAGATGGGACCGCTGACTTAAACAATGTGAAAAAAGTTGCTAAAGAAATTGGCAGAGGAATGAAAAAGAATGATATAATTTCTCTTAATCCAAGTGTTCCTCCTGGAACAACAGAAGAAATAGTTATACCGATACTAGAAAAAAATAATGATCTTAAGATCGAAGATGATTTCTATGTAGTCTACAACCCCGAAAGGATATATGAAGGTAGAGCTATCGAAGATATAGAATCAAGATATCCTGGAGTTATATCCGGATATGGGAAAAAAAGTTTAGAAGTAGGTTCTAGGTTATTTTCAAAGATTTACAAAACAGGATTAATAACTATGAGTAGTATAAAAGCTGCAGAAACGGAAAAACTATTCGAAGGTGTTTATAGGGATGTTAACATTGCACTGGCAAATGAGTTAGCTATATTTTCTGAAAAGTTAGGAATTGATTTTTGGGAGGTGAGGTCAGCAGCAAACTCTCAACCATTTTGTCAAATTCATAAACCTGGGGTCGGAGTTGGAGGAGCATGTATACCAGTATATCCGCAATTTATAATACATGCTTCAAAAAACCTTGGAATAGATTCTAAAATAACAAAATTAGGAAGAAAAACAAATAATATGATGCCAAAGTATTGCGTTAAACAAGCATTAAAATTAATTCCATCTAATGGCTACAAGAATATTACGGTGACATTGTTAGGACTAGCATTTAGGGGAGGAGTAACTGACACTAGATTATCTCCGACCTATGACATTATAAAAGAATTTAACAAATTTAAAATTAGGCATATTAGAGTTCACGATCCTCTAATACAAACTGATGTTGAAATAACTAAATACCCTAATACTACTTTTTATACTGATTTCGTTAAATCTATCCAAAATACTGATTTGGTTATGCTTTTAACAGATCACAAAGAATATGAAGATTTAATAAACAACATAACCGATATTCCTATTTATGATGGAAGAGGCGTATTAAAAAGAGATAAACCTGGTGTTGATAAATTTTCCATAATTGGTTCAGGTACAAAAAAATGGCTTGATAATTAATATTAGAGAAATTAATTATTTGTTAAATGTTAGAAAATAGTTCTAATATTCTATTTACTGTTAGATGGGAAAAAAATTCTCTGCTATTGATTGATCAGAGGAAACTACCTACAAAATTAAGCTATTTTAGATGTAAAACCTATCAAGACGTTGCTTTCGCGATAAGAAATCTGATAGTTAGAGGAGCACCAGCTATCGGTGTTACCGCAGCATTTGGATTAGTTCTTGCATCAAAGAAGAGCAAAGCAAAAAACATAACTTCCCTCCAAAAGGATTTAAAGAAAGCATATTCACTTATTAGATCAACTAGACCAACTGCTATTAATTTACAATGGGCATTAGATCGAATTATTGAAAAGACTCAAAACCTTGATAGTGTTGTAAAAGTTAAACAAGCAATTTTTAGGGAGGCAATGAAAATGGCTGAAGAGGATATATTAATTAACAAATCAATGGGCCTCGAAGGGGAAATTCTTATCTCCGATGGTGACACCATAATGACTCATTGTAATGCAGGTTCTCTAGCTACAGTGGCTTATGGAACTGCGTTAGGAGTAATAAGAGCTGCAAAAGGTTCTGGAAAAAATATATCTGTTGTAGCTACTGAAACAAGACCTGTTATGCAGGGATCTCGCCTTACTGTATTCGAGTTAAAACATGATCAAATTGATGTGAGTTTAATTCCTGATACTGCTGTGGGATATACACTGTCCAAAGGAAAAATACAGCATGTGATAGTAGGAGCAGATAGAATATTAAAAAGTGGACATGTGTTTAATAAAATAGGAACATATCAGCTAGCAGTTTTGGCAAAAAGACATAAAATTCCTTTCTATGTTGCAGCTCCATTATCAACGTTTGATCTCAATAATACACTTAAAGATATCATCATAGAAGAACGCTCAGAGAACGAGGTTAAAAAAATAGGAAAAATATTGATCGCTCCAGAGGATGTTAAGGTAATGAACCCTGCATTTGATGTGACTCCTCCTAGTCTAATTACAAGAATTATAACAGAAAAAGGAATACTAGAACCACCATATAGTAAAAGCATCAAAAAAGTATTCTCAAATTTATTGTGAAAATCTCACTCATTGATAACATTTTTATCGTGTTTACCTTAAATTTATTCAGATGACATCTCAGGTAATTACTAGAGACGAAATTTATAATCAGTTGAAGAAATGTATGGATCCTGAAATACCTGTAAACATAGTTGACCTTGGATTAATATATGACGTAGCAGTAAATTCTAACAATGACATAAATGTCAAGATGACGATGACAACTAGAGGATGTCCACTACATAATACATTGGTTAATGATGTAAAACAAAATCTAGCCAAGTTAGAAAGTGTCGGGAAGATAGATGTAGAAATTGTTTGGGATCCCCCATGGACAATAGAAAAAATGAATCCCGTTGTCAGGGACAATTTAGGTTTTGGTAAACCTAAACTTCGGTTCAGAATTAATTATGATACTGATAAACCTCTTAAACAAGGTGTGCTTTCAAAATCTGAGGATGGTTCTTTAATTTTAAGTAATAATGCAAACAAGGGATTCATGGTGAATGAAGCGATTGTGAAATTTTGGGAATCATGCGATAGTAGCAAGACTGTCAATCAATTAGCTGATTTTTTTTCCGAAAAATTAGGACTCCCACGACCCCAGATCGAACAAGAGGTATTGCAGTTGTTAGAACAACTACTAGATGCAGAGTTGGTCAAGGTATAAAAACAGAATTCATATTCATATAACTCAATTTAAACATATTTTTTCTCGACAGTATGTTTTAATCTTATGTGTTCCTTTATACAAATGCTCGAACAGAATATAGCCTGACATTTACCTATGTTGCAGTTTAGCTGATAATCATTGTTAAATTCTCTATTACAATACGTACAATAGAATTCAAGGAAAGGAAAGTTTTTTGAATAATATTCAGGACATTCTCTTTTTTCTTTAAACCAAACTATTTCAAAATTAGATTTATCTACATATGATCTTAAAATATCGTAAGCTTCATAATAATCCTTTGCCAAAAACTGCCTAAAAAAAACCCTTGGATGTTTTTTTAAACTGCCATAAGATCGTAAAAGCACAATCCATTTTTCTAGGGGAAGAAAATCTCTATCTATTATTTTATTGGGATACCTTTTTTCCAAATTATTCCACTTTGCTATATTCGTATAGATTAAAAATCTAGCTTTTCATAAAGAAACGGCTTAATTTTTTCGATCAAAATCCTGTCTTGCTTCATTGTATCTCTGTCTCTTATCGTTACTGTATTATCGATCAGAGATGTGTGGTCAATAGTTATTGCATAAGGTACACCTATTTCTTCCAATCTTCTATACCGTCTTCCAATAGAACCTGAAGCATCGTAATAAACATCAAAATTTCTGATCAATTCTTTATAGATTTTTTTAGAAATTAATTCAAATTCTTGATTTTTTGTCAACGGAAGAACACCTACAGTAATTGGAGAAAGATAAGGCTTTAATCCTAGAACTCTTCTTTTATTTTGATCGTCAAAAAAGAAAGAGTGTTCTAAAATTGCATATATACTGCGATCTATTCCTAAGGACAACTCAAATACATGCGGAAGGATTTTTTCTTGATTTTCTGGATCAATAACCTCCATATTTTTTTTACTTAAAAAAGAATGCTGTTTCAAGTCATAATCTGAACGATAATTGCATGCAACAAGTTCTAACCAACCTAAACTAGTATGGACCTCAAAATCTAATGCAATACTAGCATAAAACGCCTTTTCATTATCGTTTAATTTTCTAAATCTAGTTTTTTTCATATTAATTCCTGTTTTTTCATAAAATAGGGTTAGAAGACAAAGGTAATAAGCGATCAATTTGTTGGGAACAATATTTTTTTTCACCGCTTCTTCTGCTGATAATTCATAAACTTGAGAATCTATTTCTATTATGAGATTGGTGGCATTTAATTCCTCAAATTTCGGAAGTTTATCTAGATGATTAGGATTGCAAAAAATTTCAATCTCGGCCTGATAAAATTCTCTAAGTCTTAACAAACTTTGTCTGGGTGAAATTTCATTTCTAAAACTCTTTCCGACTTGAGCAATTGCAAACGGTAGCTTACCTCTGAATATTTTAAACAGTCGTGAAAAATCGACAAATATTGTTTGACAAGTTTCTGGTCTAAGATAAGCCTCTTCCTTGTTAGGACCAATTTCAACTTTAAACATCATATTAAATTTTTCTGAACTGTTAAATTTTGACATACATTTAGGACATAAAAGGTCATATCTTTTTATCATTGTATCGATTTCTTCATTTGTTACTCCCTCAGTGATATCTGATCCAATCTTTTCATTAATATATTTGTCTGCTCTGAGGGTATGATTACATTTACTACACATTATCACAGGATCTGAAAAATTATTTAAATGTCCAGAAGCCTTAAACACATTCTTACTCATAATCTGAGATCCATCAATTTCTAGCATTCCATCTTTTCTAACTAGCTCCTTTCTCCATAATTCCATAAATCTATTTTTTATTCCTACTCCATTTGGTCCATATTCCCAAAATCCTGCTGGGGCATCTGAATAAATCTCTGAGCTTGGAAAATAAATACCTCGTTCAAGAGATAATTTAATAATTTGATCGTAATCTACCATCAGATACTTTCATCCTCGTTGTAATATTTATACCTCCTTTATAATTGATATTCAACGTTTGGTATAAACTATCCATAATTAATCGAATTTCAAACTTGATGCATTTTTTACTCGTTTCCTCTTTTTACAATAATAGAAGTTTCTTAGATAATCTTATTTTATAATCATATTTTATTGAGTTATTTCGCATTCTATTTTTTAAAAATTATACGAATCACATGACGTTTGAATCAAAATCTAGACATATACAAATAACACAATTTTGCATCCCTAAAGATAATTAATGATGTAGATGTATTATAAAAACTTAAACCAATAAAATACAGTAAAAAAGAAATATAGAACAATCAAAGGTTGATGCAATAGACATTCCTTAATTGGTGTTTCTCCTCCTATTTTAGAGAGTTAATTATGTGTAATTTTTTACTTATCCATTTACTGGAATAATGCACAAATCTTGTACGATAAAGCTTTATACAATGTAGTAGAACCCTACTACATGGATGATTCAAATTTCGAAGGACCAGTATTGATATAAAAAAATTCAAGGATCACTTTATGAGCTTCATTTCAAGGAAATGATTTTTAATGCAATTGATATTAAATAGTTAATGAATTTTACTTATCTGAATAGATAGTCTTCATATAATAATTGTAGTTGAAATAGTATCTAAATCATTAATATTTTTTAAAAATAATTCAGGTCAAGGATCTAATTCACTATTCATGTTTCTAAGAAAAAGTTTTTCCATTATATTGGTTGTTATAGATAGACATACTATCATTAGTATTGAAATCACTTGTTTTATTTCAATCATATATTATTATTTATACTATTAAAAATAATAATTAAATTTGATTTACTATACTAAAAGGCTATGAAATTTACAAAAATTATTGAACCAAGTATATATTCCTCCAATCTAAAAGTAATGAAGGATTTTTATATTAATATTTTATGATTAGATTTTGTTTCAGAGGAACAAGGCAGACATTTTTTTTTAAAAGCAGGTAAAAGCATGTTTTTAATTTTTAATCCGGACAAAACATTGAATGATATCAATGATATCTTTCCATCTCATGGGGTATATAATCCTCCCTCAATAATTCATATTGCTTTTGAAGTAAAAAAATGAGTATGAAAACTGGAAGGCTCTTTTAAAAGAAAATAAAATAGAGATTGAAAAAGAGATAAAATTTAGGAATAGTAAATCAGTATATTTTAGTGACCCTGTTGGAAATCTGGTTTAATTGATAACAAATAATGCTTGCCGAGAAGATGTTTAGTATTTTATTTATTTTTATTAGATCCTGTAAATCTATTACTATTTATATAAGGCCCTAAAAAACATAGACATGAAAATTACCATCTGATTAATTCATCTTTTAAAGATATGAACATATTTTAAAAGTAGCTTACTGTACTTTTATCATTATGTTTTCTTTTTATATATAATTGCTGTTTTGTTGCGTAATTTATTTAGATAATCAATTCATCCTGCAGTATCCAACAATCATCTAACAGTTCTACTCTGGAATAAATTATACAATAATGCTTTTAATACAATATCCTTTATCATGTTCTCAAATCTGATGGCTGTAACATATTCTCCAAACATTCTCTTGATAACGGAAAAGACAGTTTCTGCAATCCATCGCTGTCCATAGCTAACGCTATCCTTCCATTGTTGTAAATTATTTTTCTGCATTTTTGCAGATTTGTTTC
>Ga0315534_1000059_pt1 | contig 54994 bp, 61 predicted proteins | sample SalMarSW160240MG_FD_203094 | JGI IMG/M metagenome (GOLD analysis project Ga0315534, IMG submission 203094) | Salt marsh sediment microbial communities from the Plum Island Ecosystem LTER, Massachusetts, United States - Salt Marsh Sediment SW1602-40 ... | reverse complement strand
CCACTACCATTACCTGAACAAGCAGCATCAACAATACCGGAAATACCAGCTATAGATCTTGGTAGGGTAAATGGCTTTGTAACAGGCTCAGATGGTCTACCAGTAGATGGAGCATCAGTAGTTGTTTACAAGCATATGGGACTAATAGACTCAGCAGATAAAAACGCAGGTTGATGTATTACAGGATATGTATGAATTGCTTGTGTCTCCATCAAGACAGACATAGTCCTGCTAAATGGAGTCGAATTCAAAATGATTCTATTAAATGAAACGCTATCATGTAGTAGGGTAACTTCCAGATAATTAAACTGATTGGCAGCTAATACTGCGTCTTTTTGATTTCAAATTCTGCTTTCAGCCTTTTGAAGACTTCTTGTTGTGTGCCAGGCATTGCTGGTAAATGTTTTTGTATTGATTGAAGAACACAGTCGATTGCTTCTTTATCAGCGAATTCGAAATTAATTCTACCCTGATCTGTCTCGATAATCTTTATACGTTTACAATCAAGATCATTACAAATTTGTTTTGCAGTGTTTGCAATACGTTTCAATATTCTGCATTCCTACAAGTGAGCTATTTTCATTAGGTAGTTTATGGGATATGTAATGTTGGCGTAATTGAATTAATCTCCTATGTCTAGAGTAGAAAAAGGATTTTTCGGTATTAGGTATTATTTACAATCAGTGTTCTATACCAAATGCTAGTTTCACACAGACTCGATATTGAGTTATGTTACCTGTGTTTGGATCTACTTTTGCAGTCATGTCCTGAACTTCTAATCCTTTTATTCCACGAACTGTCTTCTTTGCTTCGCTCACCGCAGCCTGTGCGGCGTCTTGCCAACTTTTTTCAGAACTACCTACAATCTCTACTATTTTCGCTATATGGGATGTCATTTCATTATTACTTCCTAAATACAGTTTACACAGCTTTGATATATGAATTATGGCAAATCTGGCAGCATATGTTAAGCGGAGTGTAAATTGCAGCAGTTCGGGTCTCTTGTAAAATCAACAGTTGAAATTATATTCACAGAGAATAGTGAACCCATCGTTGAATTCGATTATCGTTGAAAGATGGGGTATACAAGAGGAAGGTAGAAGACACAAAGTCTTGGGAGGAGGCGACTTTATAGACAGATTTGGAGCAATTGGAAGTGCTGTTGTCTGTGATACAGGTAAGGCACATCGTTATTCCGTATGTGGATGAAAATGGAATCCCCCAAGAACCTAGATTTGGTGTTTCTTCCTTTCGCGGCAAAGCAATAAGGGAATGGGCTGCAAAACTATATTAACAAGTAGTAAAGGAAAAGATCGATTCTAGTCTCAGTTCTCATTCACAGATTCAATCATCTCAAGTTGATAATAATTTGTCTAATGCTCAAAACGTAAATAGTGATCCTCTTAAGATACTTAAGCTAAGGTTTGCAAAAGGAGAGATTACTAGAGAAGAGTACGAAGAAATGCGAAAAATGCTTGAATCTTAACTTATAACAGAACAGATTCTATTTTGGAGTTCAATACAGAAAAAATGGCTTAGGCTAGACTTGCACTAGTAACACTAATACTAACACCAATAGCATATCACTACTACCAACTAGCATGAATACAAAAATACCTAAACTTTGAGACTTGAGGCAGGTTGATCATTTTGTTGTATCATTCGCTTAGCGCGTAATTTTTCCTTACCTCTTCTATTATTGGGCGAAGTTCGTAAAGGGCGTTTACAGCAAGGACAGATGTATCCATCATGAAAAAAAAAGCGTGGTATTCCAGGGTGCGTATAGCTATTTCGATATGACTATCCACTTATCCATTCTTGTACCCACGAAGTTATCTATTGTGCATGAGCGAATCAGTATTGACTGGTGGAAGTATTGTATCACACATCATATACAGAGTTCCCAAAAAGAATCATGATGCGATGTTGCAAATCTGCAGGGAAGCCCGATATGTTTAAACAGAATGGAATTATGCATTATGATGCCTTCAAGCTTAGCAATACCGCTGTGCCTATGGAAGAATTTGCAAATATTGCCAGTATTGTTTCCGCCAATGAAGATGATGAAGTATGGATAGAGTCAATTTATTATAAAGATCGCCAGCACATGAATGAAGTAATGGCAAAGATGGAGAAGGATGAAAGAATGGGACCAATGATGAAGCAGTCAATGGATTTGCTACCTCCAGGGGCTAAATTCATCGTCGGAGATTTCGAACGTCTTAGTGTCTAGCAGAGGCTTCCAATAAGTCCAATGATGAAACAGTCAATGGATTCGAATTCCCCGGGGTGATATACAAGGGCTGTTCCAACTTCCTACTAAATTTGCTAGTTGACTGCAAATATCAGGGTCCTTAATCTCTGTATCTGCGAGTTCTATGACTGTCTCCTTGATATCAGACTGAATCTGGGTTTTTCCTAGTCAGTCACGATCTCTTTGGCTCATAACGGAGCAATACTATACCGCTTTCAAACACTTTTGATTCAATCAGAGAGTATTTTTGGATTTCATTCAAGTCATTAAATATGGTCATACCGTTTCCAATCGCAACAGGATTAATAAACATATAAAATTCGTCAATTAGTTTTTCTTTAATCAAGGAAGAATCGAATGAGGCACCACCATAAACGACGACGTCCCTGCCGTTTTGGCTCTTTATCTTGCTGATTTCTTCCAAGAGATCACCTGTTGCAATATCTGTATTTATCCACTCAGATTTGTTCAGTGTTTTTGTGAACACAACTTTTGGGATTTCTATCATCCTTTTGGCGAACGTATTCCAAGGGTCATCAGGTTTGTTCATCACATCTAACCAGAAAGAGATGAAGACGTCAGTCATTTTTCGTCCCAGGAGAATGGTGTCAACAGACTCAGTGATTTTGCTTACGTATTTCAAGAGTTCGTCATCCAGGGGTCCAACCATCCAGTCCATCTCACCGTTTGGCCCAGCAATGTAACCATCTAGGGACATTTGCACCTGCAGTCTCAATTTTCTCAACTCCATTTTGTCATTTGCCATTTGTGCAATAACTATCTATCTCTTAACTCTATTTTTATGCCTAAAGTTCGGGGTGGGACGATATATGCGTTAGCATGGAGTCCATCGCTTATGGTTACGCTTCCAAATGGCAAACGAATGGAGGTGAACTACGTCAACATGCTCGATGAACCGACTAATCTTCACTTTCATGGGCTTCACGTGTCACCATCAGGCAACTCAGACAATGTGTTTCGTGTGGTGGGACCAGGGCAAACTGCAAAGTATGTGATCGACATTCCGGTCAATCATGCACAAGGAACTATGTGGTATCATGCGCACCTACACGGCCTCGTTACCACCCAGGTAGGTGGTGGTATGTCCGGTCTGATCGTGATCGAACTGCACAATATCACTAAACGGACTTTTGCCATGAAGGCCTTTCCATGGAATCGTGATCCAACTGCGCCAATATATCAAACCATCAACGCCCTGTATCCCTGCGCCTGCAGTCGTAACGACATACTAGAGTCAGTTCAGAAGTCTACTACCTGAAACCTACGTGATGAGAATGAAACCCATGGAGAATTAATCACCTACATTTGCATCAGGAAAAATGACAATTATCAAATGAATCCCCACTCACTAATTTATTATATACCAAGAAGCAAGTTATCTAAAAATTGCATGGAAATACCTGTAAGTCGCTATTCTTGGCCTTACGAATTATCGAATCCACTTACCTAAAAGATTACCGTTTATGCACATGTCATACCTAGATTGGAGGATAAAGAGATATCTGTGCAGATTGGAGGATAAAGAGATATCTGTGCAGATTGGAGGATAAAGAGATATCTGTGCAGATTGGAGGATAAAGAGATATCACAGGTATATCAATTGGGATACCGACCTCACTCTGTTCAGTTAGAGCCCAGAATATATCAAAAAGAGTCGAAGCTTTATACAATTTTTTGCGGAAAAGTCAAATAATTGTAAATTTGCGGTGGAGTTGATAACGGTTCCCTATAGTCAACCTGCAAATAGCCCAGGGGCAGGATAAGATATGTAAGAATCGGATATTTTCGTGTCTACGGAGTTCTGTTCCCGTGATTGCTAAGAATAATAATGCGATTGCTAAGGACAATAATGTACACTCGGTACGTAAATGATGAGATAAGGTAATATCCTTATTGTTTTCATCATTTAAAAAACATATCAAAGTTACAGCACAATCTCCAACAAACCATATTCATAAGGTATAGTAAGGTATAAAGCGATTAGCATGAGCGGATAGCTAGCAAAGTTGCCCCAAAGGGGGACATTACATTTCTTTGTACAAGGAGGAGAAAGTTCCAAGAAACATAGAAGGCTTCCAGAGTTCAAATCTCAAAATGTTTTATCTTTAATAGGTGCTTAATATTCCTCAGTGAAAAAAATAAATATAGTTATAAGCGACGATCTGGAACATCGATTTAGGCAAGCCGTAGGTCACTACAGAGGCGTTAAGAAAGGAAATCTCAGTAGAGCAATGGAGGAGGCTATGGACTTATGGATCTCTGCTCAAGAGCGATCAGAAGTACCGAGATCTAGAAAGACGGAGATAGGCTTCGGCTGAGGCTTAAGAGGCTACGCCAGAATTCGCGCCGACCTCGATGGACTATTTGAGATAATCAAAAAGAAGTTGCATTGACGTCCGCTTTGCTAGCGCTGGCGTTGTCCAACATACATATTCCTATGTGTTGACGATGATGGTAGCAGCAGTGGAACGATCCTGTCCCATATAACTTCAGGTATGCAGTATAAGAAATCAACTCCTATAACCTCTGATATCAATACATCTCATGAGAAAGTGCAGTACAGCTTAGCTTTTTCGATTAAACGCAGTTTGCTTATAACTCAACAAAACCCAACCACTTTTCGGATAGGCTCTAAAGCTGTATTGGCTTAAGTTAACACAGCCAGTAGAAATACGATATTGTTTTTATAATTTGTTTAGTATATTTAATTTTGCTGAGACAGGCTATTATGATAATAGTATCGAAGTAACTCGTATCATAGACTCACTGGAGGTGTAACCATAAATGAATCTCGTGAAGCTATCAGTTTGTATATATCACGGTAATAACCTTTGATTGTATTGACCAAGAAGTTGAGTGCTACCACTGATCTAATGAAAGACCATCTCTTTGTTAGAAGGCTCGGAGTAGTTATTCAGAAATGTTCAGACAGACTCTATGCTAATGTAGCGATACCACTCGAAGATATCGAAATTGCTTCTGTAATTATGGCGGAATTTGTTGATATATTTCATCATGGTAAAGAGGAAAAAGCATACTTTCCAGTAACCAAAGATAAGAATAGCTTTTCGGAAGATATTAGAAAGTTTCTGATAGAGCATGAGCTCGGAAGGAGGATTGCTAGAATGCTCAGAAGAGAACTTGTATTATGGAGGAGAAGTGTGAGGGAGGGAAGTAGATATGAATCTAAAGAACCTGTGGCCAGATTTCTTAAATCATATGCGGTATTTATCTCAGATCATACGACAAAGGAAGATACTTTCTTTGATATCGTTGAAGATAAGAAAGTAGTATCTATAGAGGAAGATGAAATGATAAAAAAGCACTATAACGCATGTAAGGTTCAAAGTGGTGGCAAAACGAGAATAGAGGAACTTTTAAGGTTATTGGAATATCTGGAAAATACGCAATGGATGAAGGACAAGTTAACCTGATTAGGTGTGATCATCCATTTTTCAAACACCCTCGACGCATATGGTGCCTTTATCGAAGCATGTTCAGTACAGGATCTTCAGTAGTACAGGACAGACAATAATGCACCTGCTGTAGAAATGGCTAATGCTACAAGTGGTGGGGGGGATCGTGACAGAGAAGGAAGAAGGGATTACACAGACAAGTCAGATCCTATAATAGAATATGACTGTATATGGTGCATGGCCTGTGTATCCACAAGCAATCATTGCAGATCAGGTAAACTTTGAACATCGTGATAGGACAGGTATACAATCGACTGACATGCACAGGGAGCAACATATCTTTGGCCATGCTAAATGAAGAGTCAGAGAAGATCGAGTTAGACGCTATCTGTAGGTCAATATTTTAGCCATGAGATTGTCGGACAATGATCTAATGTGTATTATATGTATCAGTATATGACTGTGAGCAACAGTTAGCACCCTAGTCCAAGACCTTTGAAGTTAAAAGAACCTATAGCCAAAATGTTTAATATTTTCCTATAGCAATAAATACATTAGGACCTGACACTCATGCAGGAAGCAACTAGATCTATTAGAGAGGAGTCAATCGAAGATCTTTTCTCTGAAAATTTGAATGATACGCCATGTGTTTTTATTGACCATGATAGAGAAGTTTGGCTTGCGACAGAGATGTGTGCAGAGTACACTGAATCAAGTGTGGACCAAATTGTTGTGCTGGATAAAAACAATATAGTTGGCATGGTCGGAGGATATGATCTGTTAGCGTACGTGCGGAGATGTCCTACACGTAAATTTCAATATGAATCAAAGGTAGAAAATGTAATGTTTACCCCAGTCCCGATTATCGATAAGAGTATGAAATTCAGAGATTTAATGGAGAAATGGAAGCATTCCAGAAGAGCTTTCTCAATATTTCGTATCGGATTTGATAGCAACTGGTTCTCAATCTCAGCCAGAAAAGTGCTTCAATTAGGTCTGAAAGTCCAGACAAATTTTTCTACACTATCTATACAAAAGAATAGAATTGTAACCTTCAGCATAGATGATACTATTGGTAAGATCCTCGATTTAATGTACAAGAATATGACCCGAAAACTTTTGTTGGAGAATTCGAACCAGTTTATAAGCGATAGAATAGTACTGGGAGAGATATCGCGAATATTGAAGTTTGAAGAAAACGTGGAAGATATCCTAGATTTTCCAATAAGTCACACCAGGTTAGAGTATGTAACATCAGTTAACAAAGACTTGAAGCTCGGCGAAGTTTGTTCGATTATTAATAAGTCAGATCATCCATATCTTATGTACAAGGATACAGTTGTAACGCCGTGGGATATATGCCTAGTTTTATTATCTGAAGATCTTCAAATGCAGCAACAACAGGTAGGCGTGTGTCCTTCTTGTGGAAGACAACTCGAATCCTCCCTATAACATTACTGTTCACGGTGCAACGCATAATATGGAAGGACAATTTCAGTGCGCACAAGTGCTAACTTGAAAGTAATTGAACTACTATCAGTCAATATCCAAGTTGGAAAAAAATAATCATCCAAGGCGATGTCAGAGTTTGGGAGTTCTGATTAATGTTCAAACTGTGAAAACCAGCGCTTTAATGATGCTGCGTTATCAAAAAGATGGGATTTCCACCAAGAACAAATGCATAAGAATATCAAACTGCGGTAATATGGGAGGCACTGTTCCCGATGAGACTAGCGTTCATAAACTGGTGTCACTAACTCTCTCTGGTAGCAATAATTACAATATCTGCGTACATGGGCATCCTGTAATAACTCGGGACATGATACAACGATAATCTCTGTGCCTGCAGACTGCAACAACGGTCATGATAAATCGCTGCGTGTTTGTGAACTAGAACAGAGTGATACGGGAAATACTCTGTCAAACAAATGGCTGAAACCTAGTACTAATTTGTATGTGTGTTAATCGCATCTCTTATAGTGAATCTGGAGTCTGATTAGTCCTCCGCAAGTTGTAATAGCGCTAGACAATCAAAATGATTTACCTGGATCTATTCAGATTGAAGGACTCGATGTACTAGACGGTAGCAATAATATGTACTTTCTCGCCGACAATAATAATAGTGCAAATATTGAAGTTGATTGGTGTTATGATATGATGATACTCAATAAGTCATGAGGAGATATCGGAACCCGATTCAATTTTACACACTGTAAACCTATTTGAACACTGATTGGAAGTATAAGAGAGGGTAGTGAAGCAAGTGAAACATGATGAAATACCTTATGCAAAGATTCGATTATTGCCTTGCGTTACCAATTAGCTCGTTGAAATAAGTATAAGTTGGTTCAGCGATATTTAAGTCATTGTCAGAAGCGAAACGGAGATCCTCGATATGTAGCTGGAGTGGAGTGTACACTTGAAATGCGACTGGAGCCGAGCGCTTCTTTAATCTATTGAAACAGATTAGACCCAACATTGACTTTTTCTTTTGAATCAGGTAAGAATAGGGTATGGCGAATTGATACAATTGGGCTTTTACTAAAATTGTGATTTAGGATATCCTGGTTTAACAAGATCTGCTATGTCGACCCAACATTTAGCAATTCGGTCCAAAGAGTAGACACAATTAAGAATCGAAATGTTGGGGTCAGGTTGGGAGTCCTTAGTGGATTTCTCCTTTATAGAAGCAGAGAGGTTCGAGAATTTTAGGTACATCCTTGCTACTTCCTCGCTCAGCAAATCGTCCTTAGTTATAAATGCACCTATAGATCTATGCTGCATATTGTCAACGATCATGCCCGCTTCCACGATTTCATTTCCGAATCCAGTTCCCCATAATTTGGGTATTGAGGACGAAAATTCTGAGACATAATCGCCAGCGCTTTCTAGGTGGCTCGCCGCTACCCTGTAATCAAGTATGTCGATATTGCTCAAATTAAGCTTGCGCGCAATTTGCTGATTTTGCATTGCGCTTCTGATCAGACGAACCAATAAGAAGTACTGTCTATCGATTTCATCATCCCTTCTTATTATGAGCTTTATCAGCTTCGTATCTTTATTCACTATAGACTTAAGCCCATCTCTCATCATTCCTTTGATTATTGCATTCATTCGACGAAGGATCTTGGCGGCATCCAGTGAACTAGCATCTATAAGGAATTGAAAGTTAATGTTGAGGCTATCCTCATCAACAATTTCAAGTCCCACCAGCTTGCCGGAGGCAGTTAGGATTTTCTCTCGATCTTCATAATCTATCGGAGTTCTAGCCTTGATCCTGATGTTATCGTAACCTAATAGATAAGCTCCGAATAACTGGTTAATGAGAATATCCACAACCCTAGTTGGGTAATCGATGCCAAACCACCGGATAATCCCATTCTTGTCCTTTGACGGTAGAATGGCAATTGAATTATCATTGCTAAGTTCCATTAGAATGGTATCACCTTTCTTGAGCTGATTCTGGCGGACCCAATTAGCCGGCAATGATACAAGTGTGCTACTTCCTATTTTCTGAAGGCGACGAGCGTAAGAGGTCATTTAAATTTAAATATATTTAAACTAATTAAACATTATTCTTATATTATCAGTAAATTCTAATAAAGTTATGGCTACGTTACTCTCAAATATCGTTGCTACGTCTACGGCATTCAGCCCCGGACATGTGACAGGCATATTTGCTCCTGCAGAACCAAAGCAAACGGATATTCTTAGCAAGGGTTCAATGGGAGCGGGTTTTTCAATTTCTAAAGGCATTACTACGACTGCTAAAACTTTTGAGGCTAAAACCAATGGCTATAGTATTTCCGTTGACGGTATTCAGGTACAAAAAGCGCCAGTGTCAGCGTATGTCGCAGAACATTATCTCAATTTAATTGATAAACCTACTTTCCTGCAGATTAGCCACATTACAGACATACCTATTGGATTTGGTCTTGGATCAAGTGGCGCGGCGGCAGTGAGCCTCTCATATGCCTTAAACGATTTGTTGAAGATAGGCCTTAGCAAGGTGGAAGCTGCTCAGGTAGCTCATTGTGCAGATATTGCATGCAAAACGGGGCTGGGTACTGTTGCTGCGTTATATGCAGGAGGGTACGAGATTCGGTTGAAACCAGGTGCTCCAGGGAAGGGACTGACATTGAGAAAGGAACTTGACGACTGCATCGCGACCATACTTTGTATTTCACCGCTTTCAACAAATAGAATACTGAGCAATCAATTAATGAAACTAGGCGATAAGAATTGTTGTTCTGGAGAGCTGTTGAATAGATTGAAGTCAATGGATGATATAGAAGGATTTCTGGATGCATCCTTTGGTCTTGCTAGCGCATTGGGCTTGGCCAATGGCATTTGTAAGGGTCCGATTAGAGCTTTGAAATCTGAAGGATTCAAATGCAGTATTGCGTTGTTTGGTGAAACGGTGTTCACGATTATACGACGCGACAAAGCAAAAGAAGTGCGATCTTGTCTGAGTAAATTTGAGGGAACGATTATCGAAGCTAGCATCGATTCGAAGGGTGCTAGAATGATATGCGAATGTAAGTATGCGAATTAGTATTCCAAAAGATCATCCAAGAGCAGTGTCTCTTGGAATAAGAGAAATGCTCGTCGATGGATTAAAAAGTGGGCTTGTTGTTGAAGAAGGTCTCATTGCACACGGAAGGGGGGAGACCTTTGACTATTTGATAGGCGAGAAAACAACACCAAATGCCATCATGGCCATCAACAGCGCTGCAGCACTCCTACTTACTTCCAGGCATCCCATCATATCCGTTAATGGGAATTTTGCTGCATTATGTGGAAAAGAAATAATAGAGCTGAGTAGGGTATGCGGGGCATTAATCGAAGTAAATCTATTTTATCATTCAGCGTTGAGAGAACGTGCGATAAAGAATCATCTCGAAAGATTAGGGGCAACAGACGTTTTAGGAGTAGGCATGGATAGGAATGCAACGATTCCGAGCTTGAAGGGGGAACGAAAGCACGTTGATCCTAGGGGGATCGCGCTTGCCGATACCGTATTTGTTCCTTTGGAAGATGGAGACAGGACCGAAGCCTTGATAAGAATGGGTAAGAAGGTAATAGCAGTTGATCTAAATCCACTCTCCAGGACTGCAGTCCACGCAACTATATGCATAGTTGATAACGTTGTCAGAGTAATCCCTATTTTGATTCAGATGATATTGGAGCTTAAAGGCAAGAACAAACATTCTCTAACAAAGATGATTACTAGATTTGACAATCTTAGGAATTTGAATGAAAGCCTAAGTCTCATACGCCTCGGAGGTTCTGAAATTAGTGCAACCATATAGCGACCAGTCTAGAAAGAAAACGGTGTTCGAAATAGTAGATACAAAGAAGAAAGGAAAAAAACTGGCCGTTTTAACTGCATATGATTTTTCAATGGCTTTAATTATTGACGGTAATGATATTGACGTAATACTCGTAGGAGATAGTGCAGGAATGGTAATGCTTGGATATCCAAACACAAGGCCAGTAAGGATGGCTGATATGCTACTATTTTGCAGAGCTGTATCCAATGCTACAAGTAAAGCAATGATAACTGTGGATATGCCATTTGGTTCATACCAAAAAAGCATCGACAAGGCCATTTCAAACGCAGTAAGATTGATCAAAGCTGGAGCAGACTCAGTCAAGCTCGAGGGCGGAGAAGAAATATTCGATCGAATAAAAGCCCTGGTTGACACAGGAATACCGGTTATGGGACATATTGGATACAAACCTCAGACTTCTAGCATGTGGAATTTTTCAAAAGCTGCTGGGAAAACCAAGGAATCAGCCCTAAAACTCTTACATGATGCAAAGGCTATTGAAAAGGCTGGAGCATTCGGTATTGTACTTGAAATGGTAACTGCCGAAGCCTCCGAAATAATAACTAAGAATTTATCGATACCAACTATAGGAATAGGCTCAGGACCTGTTTGCGATGGTCAAGTGTTAGTAACTTATGACATGTTGGGAATATATCAAAACTTTAAGCCAAGATTTGTAAAGAAGTATCTGGATCTAAATCAATTAATTGCGGCTTCTGTTCAAACTTATTCGCGGGAAGTAAAATCAGGGATATTTCCCAGCAATGAGAATGTTATCCACATGGATTCCAACGAATACGAAGAATTCTTGAATGAATTCGGTCTTCGATCTAACAAATGAAAAAGCGTCTATATCGTCCAACAAGAGACATTTATTGTACTGAAGGAGAAGAGCTGGTGGGCACCCGCATAGTACTTTGCATTACAGGCAGCGTTGCGGCATACAAGGCCATTGACGTCGCTAGATTGTTGATTAAGCATGGAGCTGAGGTCTTCGCAGTTATGAACCATGGGAAGTCAAAAATATTCCTTTCCAATGAGATGATGAATTGGGCTACAGGGAATGATGTAGTTACTGAACTGACTGGAAATTTGGAACATATTTCATTGGGTGATCAAAATGCCACCGATATGGTTATAGTTTATCCCTGTACCGCAAATACACTTGGAAAATTAGCTAATGGAATAGATGACACGGTTGTGACTTCTGTCCTAACCGTTGCCCTTGGAACCGGTATCCCAATTGTTATCTGTCCTGCGATGCACGAAGCGATGTACTACAATAGGATCATACAGGAGAATATCAACAAGCTCAAAGCAAACGGAGTAGAGTTTCTGGAGCCTTGGATAGAGCAAGGAAAGGCCAAACTGATTTCTGCCAATGAACTTCTCCAGTACGTTCAAAACAATCAATTAGGTAACAATAACAACAATAAAAAATTAGCGGGAAAGAGAATCATGATTACTGCTGGCAGTACTGCTGAATACATCGACCCTGTTCGAGTTATCATGAATATGAGTTCTGGAAAGATGGGCATGTCACTTGCGAAGAAGGCATATGATAGAGGAGCAAGTGTGACATTAATTTACGGACATGGATCGGTAGATCTTGGCACTTACCCGCAAGCTTCGGGCATTGAAATTAAAAGGGTGAATACAGCTCAGGAGATGTTTGAATCGGTAATGTTCAAACTATCTGAGAAGAGATTCGATGTAGTTATCCTTACAGCAGCCACTTCAGATTTTTCTGTCGCAAAGAAATGGAATAACAAAATCGAAAGTTCTCTTGGAAAGGTAGATATCACTCTTGTACCAATTGACAAAATTATTTCAAAAGTAAAAAATGTATGTAAATCTAATGTTTTCTTGGTTGGATTTAAGGCGGAATATAACGTAGAATCCAGAGTCCTTATTGAAAAGGCTTACACTAAACTGCTAGAATCGGGAGCGGATTTAATTGTAGCAAATGATGTTGGAAAAAAGAATACAGGATTTGGGTCGGAGAATAATGAAGTCTACATAATCGATCGACAAAAGAACACCATACACTTGCCGATTCAATCAAAAGATAAGATTGCGGCACAAATTTTAGATTTGATTGAAATAAAATATCCCTCACCCAAAACTACTAATCTAAACAGATCAGGTCCTTAGGAAAGCTATTTAAATTAGCGATCGTGTTTCCGATCTTGGGACTGTCGCCTTTGTCGTTCGCAGTTTTGATTATGACGGTGTCCTCGATTCGCACCCCAAACCTTCCGTTTATATATACACCTGGTTCAATTGTGACACACATTCCTGGCTTCACTTTCTCTTTTCCATTTTTGCTGATCCAAGGCGATTCATGCACTTCCAATCCTATTCCGTGGCCTGTTGAATGTACGAATTTACTTCCATATCCTCTATCAGTGACTAGATTTCTGCATGCCAGATCAACATGCCCAAAATCTGCAGCTGACCGCAATGAGTCCAAGCCGGTTTGCTGTGCATCCTTTACGCATTCATAGACTCGTTTTATTTCGTCAGTCGCATGACCGATAACAAATGTTCGTGTAGCATCTGCCACGTATCCCCCATGTTGAACTACTAGATCAACAATCACCGCATCCCCTTTTGAAAATGGTCGTGCAGTAATCTCAGAATGAGGAAAGGCAGCATTAGGGCCTCCAGCAATAATAAACGGATACCTAGTACTTTTGTATGAAACTAGTGTTCCTCCAAGAAGATAAGTTTCAGACACAAGCAATGCCATTAATTCAATTTCTGTTTTATTCTCTCTAATTTGTTCACCGCTTAAATTGAACAAACGATCGATAATTTGTGCAGCTTTAGAGATATTTTCTTGTTCATCAAGATCCTTTATGATTCGACTCATGGTAAAGGGTTTGTTATCCACTTTTACATTCTTCTCACCAAGTTTTTCAGCCATTATCCTAATAGTATGAAAATCAGTACTATCTGTACAAAATGATTCCCCGGTTAATTCGTCAATTGTCCGTAAGAGCATGTCCTTTCCTCTTTCTGCAGATATTACCTCACATGAAATCGCAGCTTCTTCAGCTCTATGCGTCTCAAGAGGAGGAGTAATAATCTTGGTACTTTCACCAGAACAAATGCCTACCGACTCTCCCCAAAAACCTGTCAAATAGAATGTATCTTCAGGATTAAATGATACCACTGTACTACATTCGATCTTTTCCGCGTAATGCAATAGTCGTTTCCTATGATCCTTTATCAGCATCATTATATTGTTACGTACAACTGCAGGCAATTAAGTAATAAACGTAATTGTATAAATAACGGATGAAGCTCCACGATATTGAGAGCTAAATGGAATATCTGGTAATGCTCCCTGGGCCCACCAATGTGCCAGGCAGAGTTATGAATGCAATGCTTTCCCCCATAATTAATCATAGAAGCGACGACTTTCGAAGCCTCTACAGGGCCGTTGTGGATAAGACCCAGCGCGTGTTTCAGACCTCAAATGATATAGTCGTTCTGACTGCTTCAGGCACAGGCGCGGTAGAAGCATCAGTTATCAATCTAGTCAAGAAGGGCGACAATATTGTAATTCCTGTCAGTGGTGAATTTGGCAGTAGATTGGCTGACCTCGTAGAAAATTGGGGCGGCAATTCGATTCGGATAAATTCGAAATTTGGGGAGAATCCACCTCTCGAAGAAATAGAGGATGCATTTGAAGCAAACAAGGACATAAAAGCTCTCTATGCGGTATATAATGAGACTTCGACGGGTACGACTCTAAGATACTTAGAAAAGCTTGGAGAGCTTTGTTCAAAGCATGGATCACTCTTCATTGTAGATGCGGTTTCTATTTTAGGAGGGGACGAACTTCCAGTTGACAAATGGGGAATAGATGTGTGTATGACTGCATCTCAAAAGGCTCTCGCAGCGCCACCAGGTGTTGCGCCTATATCCATTAGTGCCAAGGCAAAGAAACAGATGATTGATAGCCCTCCGCCGACCCAATACTTCAACCTAAAAAGATATTTTAAATATTTCGGGGACAGTGGTGAAACTCCCTTTACTCCTGCATTGCCGTTATTGTTCGCTTACCGAGAAGCCTTGGAAATGGTGTTAGAAGAGGGACTAGAACAGAGAATTGAGCGTCATAGGAGGTGTGCTAATGCATTCTACAGCGGCCTGAGTGAGTTAGGATTCACTCCCTTCGCGCATCCAGAAGCAAGGAGCAACGTGGTGATAGCCTTCAATTACATACCTGGCATCGAAGATAAGACTTTCAGAAAAATACTTGGAGAAGATTTCCGAATTCTAATTGCGGGAGGTTTCGGCGAGTTGAAAGGAAAGGTTTTTAGGATAGGCTCCATGGGCGAGGTAGATCGCTATCATGTAATTAGAACTTTATCATCTATCGCATCAACTTTGAAAATGATGGGTATTCAAACCAAATCCGAAGCCATACCAGTCGCAATGAAAGCCTTGAACATTTGAAGGAAAATCTCTTGAAAGGAACACTCAAACTTAATATATGGTATTTCGATAGCGACATGTATGCCGTTAGAGAAAGGTTCGCTCATACTATTAGATTACACAGCTAAGATTAAGGATACTGATAATATAATTGAAACCACTATTGAAGAGGATGCCAAAAAATCCGGCACACACGATCCTTCCCGGAAATATGAACCGAAATTAATCTCAGTAGGGGAGGGTTGGGTATTAAAGGGACTGGATGAAGCCCTATCCTCAGCAAATGAAGGTGATAAGATGGATGTCGAAATCTCGCCAGATAAAGGCTTTGGCGAAAGAGATCCTAGTAAAATCCGGATGATTCCTCAACGGAAGCTTGGTGACAAGGCAGACGAGATCTCTAGTGGTGACGAAATTGAAATAGAAAAACGAAAGGGCATAGTGAGATATGTAGGTTCAGGAAGAGTTCAACTTGATTTCAATCATAGATATGCCGGTAGAGTTCTACTCTACAATATCAATGTGGTAAAGAAGATTCAGACGGACGATGATAAAGTAAAGTCGTTAACTAGAAGATGGATACCGCTTAAAGAAGATAAGATCAAATTCGAAAAGAAAGGTCCAATCCTTGAACTGAGCCTCCCAGAGGAGACTTTCCTTTTGGACGGAATACAAATCATAAAGGGTGCAGTTTCAAATGAAATTTTCAAGTATGTCCCTTCAATAACATCAGTCAGATTCATTGAAGAATATGTCAGTCAAGAGAATGTTAAAAAAGACAGCAATATTGAGGAGCAAGGAAGCAAGAAAGTAGAAGAGCAAGGAAGCAAGAAAGTAGAAGAGCAAGGAAGCAAGAAAGTAGAAGAGCAAGGAAGCAAGAAAGTAGAAGAGCAAGGAAGCAAGAAAGTAGAAAGTTCAACTACCCGTAGTACGCGCTTCGCCTTTAGCGGCTCAAATCACTTTCACAGATTTGGCAAGATCTGATGCCTTACTTTTGTCTAATTTTTCTCTATTGAGAATAGTAAATCTTTCAGGTCGTAAAGAACTTGCTAATACTAGCGATCGCACTACTTCATCTTCGGTCAAATTTATCTGTTTTCCTTGTGTTGGGGCACCAAATAAAGCCAAAGTTTCGACTATCTTTTCCCAATCTAATCCATGCAACTTGGCCATCATAATTGTACCAATGCCGACTCGTTCTCCGTGAAGTCCAGAATTCTTACCGGCCACGTATTCGACAGCGTGACTAAAAAGATGTTCCGAGCCAGAGCAAGGTCTGCTGCTCCCTGCAATGCATGACGCTACCCCGGCGCTAATCAGGGCCTCTACAACGGTTCTCAATCCATACAAATTATCTTTCACAAGATTTTGGCATTCGTCGAGAATTATTTTTGCACTAAGATATGCGAGATTCGCAGCGTACGTTCCATAGTATTCATGTATTTCGTCCCGGGCAAGTTCCCAATCTTTGACAGCTGTTATCTTACCAACAAGATCTCCACAGCCGCTTATCATCAAACGATGTGGAGCTTTTGACATCAATTCGACATCCGCTAATACGCCAATTGGAGTTTTTGCCTTTATCGAGTATGGTTTGTCTGATCCCTTCATCGAAACGAAAGGGCTTGATATCCCATCATGAGAAGCAGAGGTAGGAACGCTTATGAAAGACTTACCCAAATTATAAGCCGTCATCTTGGCGAGGTCGACTGAACGCCCTCCCCCTTGTCCAACTATTACGTCGGGAGAATACCTCTTAAGTGCTAGAGCTAATTTTTCAGCTTCACTGATAGTAGCGTCAGTGGCTACAAACCATTTGTATTCGCTTAAATCTGCGTCTTTCATGGATTTTTGGGAAATTACTTGAGTCCTCTCTTTCACAATCTCACCACTGATGAAGGCTACCCTTGAAAAATTGTGATCAAGCTGCTGAATAAAATTACCCAATCCCACAATAACAGCTGATCCTATCAATATCTTCCTAGGCAATTCCATCAAATGCGATTCTTGGGTCAAAGGGAAGTTATCACAAAGATACTTTACCATCACTTTATCCTATCTATAACCGTATCTGGAGGGATACGATTAGGCTTTAGATATCACTTCCCAGCACTTGAGTAGAGTCGGAGTAGTTTCATAATCGGGAAATGATTTTGAATTCTACTTTCTAAGCTGGTTAGAACTTTATTGATTTGTAAGATTTACGTTCCCCAGTCGAGATTGTTATTGTATTAAAGGATCGGCCCCCTCTTAATGTTATAAAAAAACGATTTGAACCAATCTGAAATTGTTAAATTCAGAATGTACTGAAATTGCCAATACTAACGAATAGCTATCTCAAGAAACCATCACATTGCGAACTTGCACTCTTTGAATGCGGTCAAGTAGATCCTAGTGATGTGCCTCATATCCATATACTTTGAAAAACCCAATGCTGAGTGAGCAACTAGCCCCAGAAACTTGAACTTCCTTTGGGAGGATTTTCACTATCCGCAATTTGATAAGCGACTCTACTTACATTTTGACTTCATTTGTCAAACATCTAGAACGGAAATTGAATCAATTCTAAAGCAGATACTGCCATTTCAAAGTCATAAGCGAATTACTTTTAATTACTTGTAGTTGATTATTGAATTGTACTGTACGTCGACGTCAAGCATATATATGCATAGGTGCGAACGATGATTGCCTATGATTCGGGAGCAGACCGGACAGAATTTCATGGTAAGAATATTGAATACATTACCTTCAGAGTCAGGGCTCACGCGGATAGAATACGAAGGGCCAAGAATCGCTTTGTTCTCCACTAATCCTGCCTATTTTATCCTAAACAGTAACGTCGTTTCAAACATGGTTAATACGGTAAAAAAAAGGATTGTCGTTCGAACTGACGAGTCAATCAGGAGATCAGAGACAGAATGCGCTGATGCGTTACGGACAGCACTTCCTAGCGGTATTAGGATTTCGAAATTACTGTTTGATCCTGCAGTCGGCGAAGTTACAGCTTTGGTCGAAGATCTGAACACTGAATACTCAATAAGCGATCAAGACAATGCATTATTGTCTGAAAAAACTGGATGGAGATTCTTGATCAGACGTTCACCAAATGATCCTGAATTAATAGAAAAGATTAACGCTATAATGGTTCGAAGGGCTAATGAGCGAATTCGATTCTATAAAGAAGTAGGTGAAAAAATCTTTCGTCCAAGACTAAACGAAAGGACTGAAGTCAGTCTAGTTTTGTTGGGTGGATTCAATGAAATAGGTAGATCTTGCATTTTGGTCACTACCAACGAGAGTAACGTCCTTCTTGATTGCGGTATTAATTCATTTTCCAGTGACATTACAACATTTGCACCCAGATTTGACGTTACTGGCCTTAACATAGACGATATTGATTGTGTGCTTCTGAGTCACGCACATTTAGATCACTCAGGTTTCCTGCCTATACTGTTCAAGCATGGTTACAAGGGCCCAATTTACTGCTCAGAACCTACCATACCTTTGACTTATTTGCTGCTTAAAAGTAACCTACAACCAAAGGAAGAGATAGGCTTCATGTATCCCACTTCAAGTGAGATTGAGGACGTCATTACTCATATGATACCTTTACCTTATGCGGTAGTCACAGATATTACCTCTGATATTAGGCTAACCTTTGCGAACGCAGGTCATATTTTGGGATCGGCAATTACCCATCTACATTTCGGAAATGGTGACCACAATTTAGTATATACTGGAGATTTTAAATTTGGCAGGTCATTGGCACTGGAAAACGCCTATTGGAACTTCCAACGTGTCGAGACACTCATAGTCGAATCTACTTTGGGCGGTAAAGAGGATATCCTTCAGTCAAGAGAAGATACGGATCAGAAACTACTTGGCCTGATAAACAGCTACTTATCTCAAGGTGGAAATCTGCTTTTTCCCGTTCCTATTTTGGGGCAATCTCAAGAGCTGATTTTGACTTTGAGCAAATTTGCAAAGGCGGGGTTGCTTTCTGCGAGAATTTACATTGAGAAATCAATAGGTGAGGCCAGCTCGATTTACGAGACCTATGTGGAATATCTCTCAAAGGAAATTAAGCAGGAAATTGATGGTTATTCGATAAACATGTTTACGCCGCCAAAATCTCAGATCGTTGATTCTAAGAAGCTTAGGAAAGGTCCACATCTGATAATCTCACCATCATCAATGTTAACTCATGGCCCCTCTGTCGGTTATCTTAATCAGATATACGACGATCCTATGAGTGCTGTTGTCTTTACGTCGCAGCCCTTGTCAAACACTCCAGCACGTAGTTTGATAGAAGGTAAGAAGGACCTAGTGATCGAAGGCAAGAGACTTAATATTGAATGTAGGGTAGAAAGCTTGACTGGTTTTACGAATCACTCAGATTATGGTCAGATCCTGGCATATGTAAAAAGGATGAAACAAAAGCTGCGAAGGGTGATCGTAAATCATGGAGATAAGAGCGAGGCTCAGAACTTGGCTGGATCGATTAATCGAATTCTGAGGATACACACGCAGCATCCTCTTGTTGAAGAAGCAGTAAAGTTAGTATGAAATTTTCAATTGCATGAGATCTTGCACTTCATTTACCTACCATTAGAACATTATCTTAATGCGAATGCGACTCTATTAAAAACTACTAGGTAAGTTCGTATGAACCCCTCCAAATTTTTACTTTTGAGGGAGTAATTACAACTCGTTCTTCACCCAATCTTGCTATATCTCCTCCCGCGGATTGAACAAACCTGTACAAATCGTTGATGACCCTTCGTAACTCGTCAACGCTCTTTTGAGCAAGAGGGGTGACCCTAATGATCACGATCATCTGTTTCTTCAGATCTTCTTTAATCAACTGAACTTCAACAGGATCGCGTAGAGTTATTGCTTTCAAATAAACCTGTGGTTCATGCGCTTGCATTAAATTATCTCTTATCCATTGTATGAATTTCAGAAATAATCAAATAGTCATTCTGGTCAAAAGATATTGACCCGCAAGGTGAGTTAGATCATATACCTAATTTTCTCACTTCCGAATTATCTAACATTTGACAATCTATCCTGGATTCTTTTTGCTGATGAAAAACGGTCAACTTAACGATTCGACCTCTTGGAGCATCGCTATACCGACCCACTATTCCTCCCGCAATTGGCATTAGATCGTTCCTAAGATCAGAATCTTTTTTAATTCTCAAAATCCCCAATGGTCCTGTAAACTCAATGGCCTCAAGAGAGAAGTCATCGTCAAGACAGAGAAATTTCAACATTTCATTTTCGCTCTGGTTTCTACCAACGATAAGCTTGGCATCAGTAGAGAGCCTGAAATGCCTTCCCACTTTGAGAAGTTCGACGTCGTTAAGGGTCGGAATTCCATCGGTGTATTCAAAAAGATCATTAACGCGCTTTGAGAAGCATGGATCAGTAAGAAGACACCCGCCGGCAGAATTCGGAGGATCTTGAATTCCAAACTCCTTCGCCAATGCTAACTGTTCTTTTCGAGATCTACCTGCAATAGAATAAAGTTTACTTCTGTCAATAAAACCACATTTTTCTGCATCTGATGGAGGGAGCTTTCCAGCCGAGAGAGGTCTAAGTACTTTGCCGACGAGGTCAGATTCTTCCTCAATTGTTCTGAGGGCGTGGCGATGTTGGCTCATAGGTCTCTGGGACAATACTTCCCCTGTCACCAAGTACGAAGCTCCAGTAGTCTCCATATGATCCTTCGCCGCCTTGTACATCATTGTCCTACAATCGATGCATGGATTCATACCCGATCCAAAACCATGTTTTGGATTCCTAAGCATTGCAAGATATTCATCTCCAAAGTAAACCGTTTTTAATCTAATCCCAAGTGAGTCCGCTACCTCCTTTACTCTATGGCCGCATCCCTTTCCACAATCAAAATCACAAAATGGAGTTTTTACTGCAACTGCCTCCACTTCGATTTCCTGATTAAGTACCAGTCTTGTGGAGAGATTGCTATCTAGACCCCCTGACAGTAGCACAACTACCTTTGGTTTCTTCAAACTAGGGGGTTTCGTTGCAGATGAGGATGACATTAATAGTGATGATGCGTAGGTGTGGGTATTATATCGTTTGCCCCAAAGGAATTCGAACAGCGTCGTACGATAGAATCTAGATATATTTTATAGGATAGAAACCAGAATATAGGACATGAAAAATTCTATAGGAAAATTCATGACAGCTAGATTGTCATATATTCTTCAATCCAATACAGCACAGGAGGCAGCCTTGAGAATGGAACAGGACAGTGCCTCTGCATTGGTTGTGTTGGATTCTAGTGAGACTCCAGTGGGAGTCGTTACGCATAGAGACCTAGTAAGAAGCTCGTGTATTGAAGATGTTCCTTGCAACAGTATCCTTGTCCAAGACCTAATGTCTACTCCGATTGTTACAGTTGATCCTTATTCTTCAGTGGAAGTGGCAGCAGATATAATGAAACAGAATAATGTTAGACATCTATTGGTCGTGGATAGTGATAAGCCAAATAAGCCTCTTGGGATTTTAAGCTCTCGTGATTTTGCATTGTACATAGAAGATAAACTCGAAGAAAAATGACTCATTTTACCCGTGCATGACCAACGATTATATTGGAGATTTGAAATTCCGACATTGAATGACTGTAGAAGCAATATCAAATTTCGACTCTTATGCATGGGTAGCTGTCGGATTATTCGTGCTCGGCATAATTGGCGTGCTGGTCTATGAAAAGTCCGACGTACGACAGCGTTCAACAAGAAACTCACGGAAGCCTTCCGACGTCGGGTCGTAAATGTTTGGGTACAGAGGATAAGATAAGAGAATTCTATCGTAACCAAGGGTTCACAATTCTCACAAATATTCAAGCCAAATCTCTACCGGTAATTTGTAGAAAGATAGATTCAGTACTTATTGCACCAACCGGTTCAGGTAAAACTGAGGCGGCAATCCTGCCAGTATTAACTATGATCAGCGAATCGAATGTAGAAAAGTCTAAAGGGATTAAGGCTTTGTATATTACTCCACTCCGGTCGTTAAACAATGATGTCTTTAGAAGAATTGAGAAGTACGCACGCTACCAAGGTTTGCGGCTGGAAATCAGACACGGAGATACAAATGCGATCAAAAAGAAAAAGATGTCAGACAATCCTCCCGATGTATTAATAACTACTCCTGAAACTCTGGGCATCATTCTAACTAATAGCATACTGATTGGACATTTATCATCGGTACAATGGGTAATTGTTGATGAAGTCCATGAGCTTCTTCCTAACGAAAGAGGGTCTCATCTATCTGTGAGTCTAGAACGACTGGAAAAAGTTGCCATGAATAGGCCATCTAGAATAGGCCTTTCTGCTAGTGTGGGAGATCCACGTGAAGCGGGGAGGTTTGTGGCTGGCTCGGGTAGGAACATCGCTGTGTTGATGGACAGGTCTATGAGAGAATATGATATTGACATCAAATATGTGAACGGCTCTATAAACGACGTTTGTCAGCTGATTCTCATGTATGTTGATCCCATGATAAACCAAAAAAAATCGATCTTGGTTTTTACTAATACTAGAGATGAGGCAGAATATATAGGAAGCATCCTAAAATCGCGTGCCAGATTCGGGGTTGATGTTCACCACGGTTCCCTTTCAAAGACCAGTCGGGAAGAAACAGAGAAGAGATTACGTGAAGGATCTGTTGGACTAGTTGTTTGCACATCATCTCTAGAATTGGGGCTAGATATTGGTTCAGTTGATCTGGTTATCCATTATGGATCCCCAAGACAGATATCTAAACTTGTTCAAAGAATTGGTCGAAGCAGACATAATAATCGCAGGTCAGCAAAGGGACTAATTATTACCAGTTCCCATGATGATGAACTTGAAGCCTATGCCATATTGTATCGAACAAGGAAGGGGGAAATGGAAGAGCAAGAAATACATCAGATGCCATTTGACGTAATGGCGCACCATTTGGTGGGCCTCACTTTGCAAGCAAGAGCATCCATCACCGTAAGTGAAGCATTCCAACTGATCAGAAAGTCGTATCCCTTTCGAAACCTTCAGATATCAGATTTGATGATGTCACTCAAAATCCTAGCTGATGTGGGGTTAATAAGAATAGACATCATAGAAAACTCATATAGATATACGCTAAGATCCTACAAGTATTATTTCAGTAATATTTCAATGATTCCTTTCGTTCAGAAATTCGAAGTCATAGATATAGTTGGTAAGAGAAAAATAGGTATGCTGGACCAACAATTTGTTGGAGATTACGGCGAAAGAGGAAATGTATTTGTTCTAAAAGGGCTGCAGTGGAAAATTATCTCAATTGATGAAAAGCGCTTACTTGTTAATGTTGAGCCTATGAGGGGGGTCACAATGAATGTGCCATATTGGGCAGGAGAAACTATCCCAGTAGATTATTCAACAGCTGTCAGGGTCGCCGAAAGTCGAAGACACAATACTAATTCTGAGGTATTCCATAGTAGAGAAACTGTCGAAAGTAGTTTGATCTTGTTAAAGGAGCTACCTGGCGCAAAGTTGATTTTGATTGAAAGTAGCCGAAAGAATAATGCATTGATCTTGCACATGCCGTTTGGAACAAAGGTGAACAACACCTTTGCATCGGTTCTCTCCACGCTCCTTTCTTCTCAACTGGGATACGTAATTGAAAGCAGATCTGACGCTTACAGGATTTTTCTCACATCGGCTGCGGTAAGAATAGGAAAGGTTCACATTGAACGAATATTCAAAGAATTGGTTGACTCCGAACCTATACTGATTGCATCATTCACGGGTACCTACATTATGAATTGGAAGGTATGGACAGTAGGAAGGAGGTTCGGTATTGTATCAAAAGAGTCAGTGTACGACAAAAAAATAGCTAGATTGTTGTATGATAGGTATATGAAGACGCCTGTTAGTGCCGAAGCGATACGAGAACTCATTCATGAAAAATTCGATGTGCATACCACGAACAGGATTCTTCAAGAATATGCAAATGACTTGATTAGGCTTCAGTGGATCGAGGTTGAAGAATTTTCTGACCTAGCCAAGCCTACTGTGGAGCGCTATCAAAGATTTTCTGCTGCGCCACTGAGCTTAGAGACTGGGATCATTGAGCTCGTTAAAGATAGGCTCCTTAAGACTAAACATCGGTTAATCTGTATTCGCTGTGGAGAGTGGGAAAGAGTATTCGAAACGAAGGAGATACCTGACCAAATTCATTGTAAGAAATGCAGATCCCGCCTAATTACCGCTACTTATGTTTCGGATCTTGGACTTCCTAGTATAATTGTAAAAAAGCTTAAGGGGGGTAAAATCTCAGCTGATGACAGCCGAAGGTTTGATCGGGCATGGAAAATTGCTTCTTTAATAAATAATTTTGGGAAGAGTGCAATTACAGTATTATCAGGTCATGGTATCGGGGCAGACACTGCTGCAAGGGTTCTTCGCAATAGTATCGATGAGTCAACGTTGTATAGAAGCATATACGAAGCAGAGAGACAATACGTACTTACTCGAGGCTTTTGGAATGACTAGCAAACAAAAGATTACCCAATCCGGTGAATGCTAGAGTAAGGTTTCAATGAAATTTGAACCTTCCCGTCTCTGCCGGTATTGGTGATGACTCCCCTGATTTTTATTCTCTCGCCAACCTTAAGATCGCTTACAAGATTAGCTAGATCTCTCCAACCTAAAAGGGTTATTTCAGCCGTATCATCGCCTAGCATAGTCTCGGCCAGAGAAATATTCTCGCCATTTCTTGTAGTAACTGTACTGATTGAGGGTGCCTGAAGTACGATTCCTTCAACGTGATACGGACGATCAGAAGTTGTAATGTCTTCAATTTTTGTTTCGAGCGATTCGGCGGAGGGGAATGATGAATCATCTTCGATCTCGCTAACATAGGAATCATCTCGCGACAGAGTAATTTGAGTGCCAAGAATCATGCTTGGTATGCATTGAATTATTGTACCTGACCTGATCGAGGTTTTCAACAATTTAGAATCGATTCTAAGCGTGGCAATCTTCCCGTCTCTTTGAAGCGCCAAGCATTCCAAGTAGCCAGTCCCTAAGTCTTTTCCGACAGAAATCAATTTGAGGGCAAGGACATCAGGTTCTGCTCCAGAGTTGGATACATCCAAAGAAGTCCCTTCATCTCCGTGTATTTCAAATTCTGAGTTTCCATACTGGGCATTCCCTTGCTTGATTCTTACACCTACAAGGTTTATAGTCGAGCCCACTGCCAAAACCTTGGGAAGCCTCGATTCGTCAATATTCCAGATAATTGTTCGCATTGTCTTTGTGCCTTCGTCGTTCGAGACATTCAACTGAAGAGCCTTGCTATCCTGACCTCTAATGTTCTTGTATTCTACTATCCTAGGTGATGATGAAATCCTTCCGAAGATTACGACATTGTCAGTTTGACCGGAAATATCCGAAATATCACACGCAAAATGGTCCAGAGTTGGTATATCCATAATACCTTCCTTAATTACCTCTATAGTGCTCGTATCTCCAACGTTAAGTACTGGTTTTCCGTTTAGACCTGACTTAACGTAGCCCTTGGTTAACTTTATGAGATCTCCCGGACGTAAACCGGATTCCTCCGGAAATTCCACTCTCTTCTCCCAAAGTTTGAGCCTTATAGCAGCATCGCCGTCAACAATCGTAAGGGTTCTGTTTCGCAACTCTTCACTATTATCCTTTCTCATGAAAGTGCGCGTGGGGTAGATGGACATTACTCTACCAACAACACCAACATCTCTAGCTCCCACATAAAGATCCTTTAGTTTCTGGAGGCTGGACTGATTTCGTTCAAGTGAAATACCCAAGTCAGCGGCGACGAGAAATAAAGCGCCCTGATCCGTCAAGTAACCAGCCCCAATCTTCCGCTTTTTTTCGTCTACAAGATTCCTAATTTCTTCTGCGGTGATCTCTGGCTTTTTTTCAAGCAGAATCTCAACCATTGCTTTAAAGTCAACTGACATTCACCGGTAGCCTCCAGAAAAACTCAAATCCCTCTTAACCAACATATAGATGATACCTGCCTATATATTTTGAGAAGCCCTCATCATATACCTCTGGCTTTTGAATAATTAGAATCGGCGGAACCCTCCGAATAGAGATGAAGAACGCGCAATTTAATTTCATCGTTCGAATGGTTCATGGGTAGATGATAATGCTAATTGGATTAGTTAGAATAAGAGATAAGTAAGGACGACATTTAATATTCAGGAATGTTCAATTTACCTAAATTATACGTGAAATTTAGGCCTGAACATGAACCTGTTCAGAGATCGTAAATGGGAATCTGGAACCCTCAAAATTTTCCGTACCTACCTTCTCCCAGTTTATGTCATAAGCACGACTAATCCTCTTACTCTTTACCATCATTTGTGTAGGAAGACTCTTGTACAAATTTTCAACCTTTGCAGGATCTTTTGTCATTAAAAGGGATCTTCTCCTTTTCATTAGGTACTTTACAGCGACATTTCTGTGAGTATGGCCCAAAACTGGGATCTGAGCATCGTTAACTACCATAACAAACTCCTTTTTACCCATTGCCAAATTGCCTGTTATTATTCTTCATATTAAAGGAGTTACGTTAAATATTCTCAATATTAGCCATAGCTGCCCGTCTTCACTATTATATTTTTATTATAGTTCTCTCTAGGTCATGATCTGACACGATAGGAGGGAAAAAGCTAACCTCCACCCGCGCCGCCACCAATATCCCCCCAATAGTGTTCCTGATAAACATCTATGAGCTCATTGACAAGATCGTCATACGTAAGGTCTCGCTTGGACATATGCATAGTTTCAGCGAGGATGCTGGATAATCGTTTAAATGTTGAATCCTCTATAGGTAATGATTTCACATTACACTTTCCCAACTAAACTTTATTAGGATATCTGCAACAGGCTATGATTCTCAAAGGAAGCCGAATAAACTATTAGATATCAAATAACCATGGGATCGGCCGGATTTGAACCGGCGGCCTCCAGCGCCCAAGGCTGGCATCATACCAAGCTAGACAACGACCCCGGTCAATTCAGTTTCTTTTTTTTTGAGACAGTAGCTCTATATATATCATGATAAGCAGATTCTCCTGTCCTATGGATTATCTGCAGTGTTACCAGAAAGCAGGTCAAATAGCGTCCGAAGTTAGGGAGATCGCAAGAAACACCAACTATATCGGAAGAAGACTTCTGGACATTTGTGATACTTTGGAAAATAAAATAAGGGTACTTGGAGGGCTTCCTGCCTTTCCTGTCAACGTTAGCTTAAATGATGTAGCTGCACACTACACTGCCGAGCCATATGATGAAACAGAGGTAAAGGATGGTGACGTACTCAAGATCGATATAGGTGTACAAATTGAAGGATATATAGCTGATACAGCTGTAACAGTTTGCTACGATGCAAAATATGATCCTCTAGTAAGAGCATCAGAGGCAGCATTAGCCGAAGCGGTTAGATACACCACCGCTAACACCAGAGTAAACGAAATAGGGAAGGTTATTGAAAGCACGATAGCTAAATTTGGCTTCAAACCCATCCAGAACTTGAGTGGTCATTCTTTGGAACAGTACACTATTCACGCGGGGAAATCGATACCAAATATACGTACAATAGGACCCTCATTTGGGCTGCTTGAAAACCAAGCTTATGCAATCGAACCCTTTGTGACCACAAAGAATGGTCATGGAGTTGTATTTGAGGGGAAAACAAAAAACATCTTCGCAATTCGATCTAGGAAGCCTTCCAAAGACAAGAAAGCTGATAATATTTTGGAAACAATATGGAAAACGTATAGGACCTTACCATTCGCAGCTAGATGGTTAATGAATAGCTACGAAGCCCCCGAAGTGCTCAGCTCAATTAACGTCCTTCTCGCAAAGAAAAATATCCATGCCTACCCTATTTTAGTAGAGACTCAAGGCCAGATTGTAACTCAATCTGAGCACACCATAATACCCAAGATTGATCATGTGGACATTATTACTCGTTAGGCCGATTAGGTAAAAGTCAAAAATAGACCACTTACGTTCCTGAAGATTGTTTGCCCCTGGTCATATGCTGTCCTGCTATACAACTTATAAAGGCCAATTCATCCTATGAAGGAAAGGCCTATGGTACAAAGACCACCTGAACAGTATCTCAAACGATCGGCGCTTAGCGCAAAAAGTTCCAGAAGATACGATGTCGGAGCTGAAAAGATTCAGCTATTTTCAGAATTTTAAACAAATTCCTTTTCCAGCATTCTTTTCTTTTCGCTAATTTGAAACAATTCGTCTGTTCTTTTTACTGCTTCTGATCTAGGTCTTTCCATAAGCATTGACTGGAGAAGAAGATGATTCTCTGGTATTACCAAGCCTGTTTGATCGTCTGAATACACAATCTTCAGCGTTTCACCCTGGACGCGTAGCACGTCTTGATGAATGTGTACCATGTTCGTGTCTCCATATTCAAATCCGAGCTCAATAGCTTTCATTCTAACATCCGCGGTTCCCTTAGCAGAATTCAAAATAGCTACAGCGAATTCTTTAGTAAACAAGTCTATAATTTGGTCCTTGGTGGGTGATTTTGAATGAAATCGGACAACCATTTGGTGAAGATGCATCATTCTAGAAGGTACTTTAAACGCCTCCACATAGAGGTTGGCATGAGGAATAAAGTCCTTCACGTCCTCTTGATGATGAGGATTCTTATCCCACTGGATAGAATCCTTCACTTCTTTGGAATCTTCTAGATCTGCCCACCTTCTAACCAGCGTGACATCAAAACGTTGGATCTCATCCCCAAATTTTTCAATCAGCGGCTGCATGATTTTGCCCATACCAGACACGTTACAGCTGCCTTGTATTACGTATTGCTTTCCCGAGGCTTCATCGTAATTTACTCTGGAATTATGGATCATTTTTGCGACTGCTCTCTCACCATGTCGTTCTTCTCCTCCTTGGAAGATAGCAGGTTTTCTCATAGGTTCATAGAGTCTGGTTTTATTACTGTATCCGTCGCCTTCCTTAGCCGCGTCTAACACTAGGTCGCATTCAGAGACAGCTTCCCTTACAGTACCAGTTATCGAGTTCTTATATTTATGGACCAAGTTTTCGGGGACATAAATATCAAATTTATTTTTGAGATCCTTTAATATTCTCTCATCAATGGTATACTTGGCGATTCCCAACAAACCAATCTCGTTGTCCTTTGATAAGGCAGAAGCGAGTCTCCTTCCTATATTCCCATATCCATTAACGAATACCTTAGTCGTCTGCTTCACCATAGAATAAGAAGCAGAAGGTTTGCTTTTATATACTGTAGTTGACATATAAAGTTTACATGGGGGTAACATTCCAACCTGAAAATCCTCATCATTGACAATTATGACTCTTTTGTTTACAATGTAGTCCAGCTGATTGGCAAGCTTGGATTTAGGCCCACCGTGATCAGAAACGATCAAAGATCTGTTAGAGATATTCGGAAAATGAATCCGGATGGTATCGTGATCTCGCCAGGTCCAGGAACTCCTGCAAAAAAGCGAGACTTCGGAGTATGCGGTGGTGTTATCAGTGAGCTCGGCCCTTCTATTCCAATATTAGGGATTTGTCTTGGACATCAAGGCATTATCAGCTCATTTGGGGGAACGATTATTAATGCTAAGGAGATTAGGCACGGAAAAGTAAGTGAAATTAAGTACTCCTCTAGTGATTTGTTCATCAATCTTGATAATCCGTTTGTAGCAACACGATATCATTCACTAGTCGCTGACCCGTCCAAGATCCCAGATTGCCTAGAGGTTACGGCAGTTTCCGAGGACGATCATGAGATAATGGCAGTGAAGCACAAGAAGTATCTAATTGAAGGGGTACAATTCCACCCAGAATCAGTAATGACAACACAAGGTCCTCAGATTCTTTTGAATTTTTTAAATATGATAAAGAGATGAAATCTGTTAGATCTCCGCTGCAAGTATTGATCAAGAGAGTAGTCACAGAAAAGGCTAATCTTAGCAGATCGGAAACGGTGTTTGCCTTCGATCGTATTTTAAATGGTAGAGAATCCAACATTGTTATTGGTTCGTTTCTTACTGCCCTAGCCACGAAAGGTGAATCCGATGACGAAATATTGGGAACCTATGAAGCAGTTAGGGAGAAAGAAAGCACGTTTGGACCTGCGGCCGGACCTTCCATTGATATTTGCGGTACAGGTGGAGATGCTTTGAAAACATTTAACATAAGCACTGCAGCCGCCATTGTCACGGCGGCTTCGGGTGTCCGAGTTGCAAAACACGGAAATCGTTCCATGTCTGGTCCCTGTGGGAGCGCAGATTTCCTTGAAGCTGTAGGGTTTGATCTACTCTCGCCTAACGAAAGGCTGTTACGTTCGCTTGATAACCTGGGAGTTACTTTTCTGTTCGCGCCCAATTTTCATCCCTTGATGAAAAATATCTCCATCACGCGGAGGGCATTGGGAATAAGAACCGTTTTAAACATTGTTGGTCCACTTTGCAATCCTTGTGTTAATTTGAGTGGTCAGCTAATTGGTGTGTCCAAGCCATCCTTGTTACCACAGATATCGAATGTCTTGAAAAACTCCAATTTTAAGAGGTTTATGGTTGCTTATTCACAAGATGGATTTGATGAATTGACTAATACTTGCGATAGCAAGGTTATTTACTTCAATAAAGGCGAGTTAAGCACACTTCTCATTCATCCACAAGAATATGATCTGGCTCTCTCGGAGAGGGACGATCTTGTAATAACTTCGAAAAAGGAATGCGTTAGATTAACCATGGAGGCTATATATGGCTATGCCACAAAGCAAATACAAGATGCAGTTATTTTAAACGCTGCTGCTGCTTTGCTGATAGGGAATTTAGTAGACAAGCTGAGTGAAGGGATAGAATTAGCGAGAAATAACGTACAGAATGGAAATGCACGTGCGATTCTTCGCGAGCTCATAAGAGAGTGTGGCGACGAGGAGAAACTGCTAACGGTCGAACGGACTCTTCGTAAACGGCATTAAGTGGAAAAGCAGGCATTGCACGAGGCAGCAATAAGATAGAACCTCTACACTTATAGCTACTGCATGCTATTGTAATTTGATAACAGTAGGTTTTGTTAATAAAGTACGCGGAGAATATTTAGATTACAAGAAAAAATTGTATCTAACGCTTGCTTCCCTTCATCAAGTGTAGATCATTTATTCACTTACTTTTAGTTTTTGACTTCGTTTTAGCCTTAACCTTAGAGGTAGATTTCTTTGGTGTTTTTCCTTTGGCCGCCTTAGCCTTAGGAGCAGCTGCAGTCTTTACCCTACCACCACCTATCTTAAACATTTTTGTACCACAAATAGGACAGATTCCTGACAAGGCCCTTTGACCATTTTTCATCGTTATCTGCTTTTCATCTTCCATGTCTCTTTTTGCCTTACATTTTACACAATACGCCTGTGTTGCCAACTACAGATAATCTATCGTGCTTAAATATAAGAATAGCTCCCATGACAGGGCCATTGTAGTCTTTATTACCATATCGATGCATGGATCATGATACTTTATTCCAGAAACGAGTATTGTAACTTCGATCCGAGGCCTATTGTTATATGAATTGGTGTTTACTATCTAAGAGATTTGGATAGACCATAGGGAAGTTTGCTAGGAATTGCGATTTGATGAAATGGACGTTTGGGATGGTTGGATGGAAAGGGGGGATGTCTTGGTCCAATAGTTAAATACAAGTCAAAATTAGCTACTACAAGCAGGTTTTAGAAAATAAATGTGATATTGCATTTCGGCAAGAATTAATGCGTTACGTTTATTTGCTAATGATTATGACATAGCGTTGCCTTAATCTTTGTCATAGCCATTTGTTACCTATGCTTATTCCTTCTTTTGTCAGAATAATTGACAATATTTATGGTAGACGTTTGAATCTAGCTAGCAGAAGTAGAAATCATAGACTGGAAACAGAACAGACGATAGTCAGAAGATGATAAGGGAATTCTTTGAAAATGGTATTTAGTTGAATCAAGTTAGACATTTTGCAATTCGATATTTGCAGTTAGCTACCTAGTTATCTTTTAGGTAAGTTTAATGTACTTAATACGCCCTAAATTACAAATGCATTTGCCTAAGTGATGATTTTTGAGTTATCGAATATCTTATTAAAGTAATCTGCTTGTTCATGACTTAGTTCTTCTGTTTCACCTTCGTGGACGTTTGCTAATTTCTTCGCCAACTTCTTTTTGTATCCTAATTGCATTTGTCTTGCAATCTGAATGCGTTGGGCCTGAGGTGAACCCGCCCCATGCATAGATTCAGTAAGATATCCCACTGCGTTCCTGCCAAGTGTCATGTTTTCAATTAATCTTAATATTCTGACACGGTTTTCAGTTGATACGCCTTTTCTTCCCTTTAGGTATTTTTCTAGCAACGGCCCAACTGTTGGGCTCTTAAAGTCCTTCTCTGATGGCATGGTCACCATTAAGCCTCCTGCCAGATCCTGCGCTATTCTGCTCAGCTCATAAGGAAATCTTGTTACATTGTGCTTGCATACGTTAGCAAGCATATCGTCGTTTTGAAAATTACCAGAAGCAGTCTGTTGGGACTGGTATGATGATGCAATCCCCGCTGCAAAAATAGTCTCATTCAAATGAGTCATTTCTACCAGCTTGTCCTTGATATGAGAAGCGTTTGCCACTCCATTGTAATCAGCAATTGCAGCAGCAGCCCCGATCAAGACGTCGCCTAGGCCAGTCTTACAAACATAGCTCCGTCTATGATAGCATGTAAAGCGCTCTACAAGCATTGAAGCGTACTCAACTTCTCCATCCATGAAAATCCGTTCTTTTGGTATGAACACGTCCTTGAAAATCATCATGGCCTCTTGACCAGAAAACTGTGCATTTCCGGAGTCCATCTCTCCTCCTTCCATGCTCCTCGTATCGCATGATTGTCTACCATAGATGTATGTTATCCCAGGAGCATCAACGGGTACTGCACCCACTATCGCGTAATCCCGATCTTCAGATCGCAATCTCATGGTAGGCATGACTATTATCCAATGTGAATTAATGCAGCCGGTCTGATGAGCTTTGGCCCCAGTCACGTATACTCCGTTCTCATCTCTTTTTGAGATATGGAGAAACATATCTGGGTCATCCTGCTGGCTGGGAGAAAGACTTCGATCACCCTTTACGTCCGTCATTGCTCCACCAATAACCAAATTTTCAGTCTGAATTAATTTTATAAATTCCTTGAGCCGGGGATGATAGTCGGTACTATGCTTTTTGTCGATCTCATAAGTAGTGGAATACAAAGAATTCAAGGCATCCATTCCGACACATCTCTGAAAGCAAGTGGCAGTCAGTTGTCCTAATTTTCGCTGCATTCGATTCTGGTTGACTACATCCGCTGCACTTTCAGTAATGTGTAAAAATCTATTGACTCTCGTCTCAGATAAGGAAGAATGAACCGACGCCAGATCAGGCTGCTTCTCGGCCAATTCATAAGTTTCAGCGACAGCATTAATCGAAGGTCGTATCATAGGATGATCAACTGGTTCACTTACAAGTTCTCCAAACAAATATACCTCTAGATTTCGTCCTCTAAGACTTTGTATATATTCCGCTCCACTGCGAATAGGCATTATTACATAATATTATCTTTGATATTATTTATATCTTCTTTTCAACTTTTTGAAAAGTACTATCGTTATAATAGAATTATTTCATTAAATTGAGAACAAAACAGTTGCATTGTTAGTAAGATGCCAGTGCAAATAGCTTGATGTGGGAACAAATAGTCAATAGACTATTCCAGTGGGTAGGGAATAGAAAATCGGCTTAAGAATTCCATTTGAGTGTCTATATGCTAGACATAGTTAAAATTCCTATTCCGCGACCGCGGACGACTTGAATTATTGAAAATGTGGGCTGAACCAATGGTTGGCCTTATTAGCTTTTCGATATTCGCATTTAGTTTAGAAAAGTTTTTTATCCACTTGATTTCCGTAGGAATTTATTGATAGCAAAACCACTTGATCTAAAGAAGTTAGTAAAGAATTTTCCCGATTTCCCAAAACAGGGAGTGTTATTCAGAGATATTAATCCTCTAATTAGTGATGGAGTTGCCTTAAATTATATTTCAGAAGAGTTTCATCGTAGGTTTAGTGCAGAAAGGCCTACGGTGATTGCAGGAATTGAATCAAGAGGCTTTATCATTGCGACCTGTATCGCAATTAGGTTTGGTTTAGGTGTAATAATGATTAGAAAAGCTGGAAAATTGCCAGGTAAGACTAGTCGTCAATCATATCAGATTGAATACGGTACGGCAGAGATGGAAATCCAACAAGGCATTCTTCTACCAGGACAGAATGTCATCGTTGCTGACGATTTGATAGCAACTGGCGGTACTGCCTTGGCAGCTTCGAGGTTATTGAGAGAAGAGGGGGCCAATATCATTGGATTTGCTATTTTGATAGAATTAGATGACCTGGGAGGTGGAGCATCTTTACGAGAATTAGGTTATAACGTTCAGTCATTAGTAGTGTACTAGGATGACGACCGAGTACGCTGCCGATATTGCAATCATTGGAGGAACAGGCATGTATGATACTACCATACTCACAAATCTAGTTGAAGCTAAGATGAGCACACCATTTGGGCATCCTTCTGACCTCATCACCATAGGTGAATTGGAAGGCGTAAAGGTAGCATTTTTGCCTCGACACGGTAGAAATCATACAATTCCTCCTCATGGCATTAACTATAGAGCAAACATTTGGGCATTAAAGGAGATTGGGGTATCAAGAATAATTTCTCCATCCGCTGTCGGAAGCCTTGATAGATCTTTCGTCCCAGGAGACATTATAGTACCTGATCAATTTGTGGACTTTACCAAAAAGAGAGAACAGACTTTCCACCCAGGGGGAAGGGTTTGTCATATTTCAGTGGCCGATCCATTCTGTCCTGAGCTTAGAGACATAACTGCCAAACTAGCTAGAAAACATTCATTCCCTTGTCATGATCAGGCCACCTATTTATGTATTGAAGGGCCTAGATTCTCAACAAGGGCAGAATCCAAATATTACCGCGAGGTGGTAGGCGCCCAAATAATCGGGATGACCCTAGTTCCTGAATGTGTGTTAGCGAGAGAGGCAGAAATTTGCTATGTATCTTTGGCAACAATTACTGACTACGATGTTTGGGCTCAACACCCCGTTAGTTCTCAAGGTATATTGACCCAATTGCAAAAAAATATTGAGAAGATTAAGACCCTGATCAAGGAATTAATCTTAGAGATACCTAAAATTAGAAGAGGATGCACCTGTGAATCTTCACTCAAAGATGCCTTAGTCTAGACAGTCACTTTATCCCCTTGCCTATTGGGTTTCAGAATTACATCTCCTTCAATAAGCTTTCTCTGGAGACTTAATGAAAGTTTTTCGCCATCTAGACCCATTTTCGTCACCTCGACAAGGGTCTTCTTCGAAAGAGTTAGGCTAATGTTATGCCCACCGATCCTCCCGAATGCTAACGCATTAAAATGAAATTTCTTACCATCTATCAAAATATATCCTCTCAGCTTGCTTGCAATGTTGCCTCCTCTAGAGGAGGTTACCACCACAGTGTAGGAGTGATCGAATTCTGGAATTTTATTTGGTTGCATTCCCAGGAAGAACCTCAGTAACATCTACTGTTCGATTTACATTGGGCTCGACCAAAAAGCTCCACCAGTCAGCGTCAACAATACTAAAGCTCGCACTGCTGACTTCAACTACCGACTCATCATCTGAATCAATGAATCGTTGAAGACCCTGTGAAACAAGTTCTACCAGCTTCCATCTATTAGTTCCTCTTCGCTTTTTATTTACTGCTACCGCCCATTTCTTACTTTTATCAATTCTATGTAGCCCGATCTTGTCTGAAATATCTAGAATACCGATTCTTTTTTCTTCACAGAAAAACTCTTTCGTCACTACGCTTCGCCAGATATCAACAGATCCAATATTTCTATGTCCTTCATTTATATTGATAACCCCAAAATATACAACTCCGGTGACAGAATTGGAATTACTCGTATCCAATGCCAATCAATTCGTTCTTTGATTTAATCACTGGTATATTTATTTGGTTCTCACCAAATCGTAGTACTTTTCTAAATAATTTGCTAGGCTATCCACTTTATCGTTCCTGCCATATCCTATGCCTAGGTCAATGCATCTCCTTCTATACCTGTTCGATAGTGCGAATCGAGGATGAAGTGACTCGAATTTATTGTCATCAATTTCGATAAACATTCCTTTCTCCTTCAACATAGTTGCATAGAGCCTGGCCTTCTCCTCGTTCCAATTGCAAGTCTCTGCAATTTTGGATACAGTCATCTTCCCAGAATATACCACCAACAAGTAAAGTTGGGCTTCACTCGGATCCAGCCCTAATAGGGATCTCAATGTAACATCGCAATTTCTACGGCGTGCGATCACGACGGTTCCAGTACTTTGCAATAGCCTTTATAAAGGTATAATAGGTTTGTCGAAAGGAAGGAAGGTGTAAATTAATTTAATACACCACTTGATTCATTGTTACTTGAGCACCTAGCCCCGAGAACACAAGAATATTGACGATGACTACCGAAATCATAATTAGCGCTGGAAATGTCAATCCTTTTACCCCTCCTGGGATTATATGGCGCCTGAAAATAACCAAGAATGCTACAGCAAGAATACCCGTTATCGATAAAGAGGATATTAAACTTGCATTGGCGATTAGTTCAGTGGCATAAGAAACACTAGAAATAACACCTATTTGTGTATAAAGCCCTGATAATACTACTAAATTCACACTCACTACTGATGCTACAGTAACCATAGATAGCAAGACACCTTTAATTCCCCTAGGAATTATCTGCCTCCTGAACATAATCAGAAATGCCGCAGCGAGAATACCCGTTATCGATAAAGAGGATATTAAACTTGCATTGGCGATCATCTTGTCTAATTCCAATCCAGGGAGGCCCAAAGCGTAATTAACCAGCAATACAGATACTATTGCAGCGACGATACCTGCATAAGGAATTATCCACATAAACTCCCTCAACGACTGTCGCCCTATGTTTTCTCTGGACGGCATCTGATCCTCCACTACCTTTGGAGGGACAAACATTCGTTCCGGTCGACTATTGATATAACTATGATCGATTTCTTGAAGAAACTGAAATCCTTGGTCAGTAAGAGCATATTCCTTCGAATTTTTTCCCACATAATCAGCCATTCGTTCGAGATGATAGTATATAGAGCCGGTAGAAAGTCCGGTAGAATTTCTAATGTCAGAGAACCTTGCAGCTCCTCTCTTTTCTGCTATCGCTCTCAAGATCTTTATCCTGGTTCGTCTTGCCCGCAGCTGCGTTTCTCCAGTCAATATCGTTGGGTATGCTCCGAAATTATTTATCTTTTTCCTTGATAGGCATTCTTAGATAAATTATCCACATGGCAGAGATACGCAGATATTACGCTTCAATATTTACTGCCGTTGCAGGGTGGGGTCGTAGCGAAGCCAGGGATCGCAACGGGCTCCAGATCTTAAATCTCAACCAATGTTATTGGGCAGAAACCCGTGGATCAAGGGTTCAATTACCGACACGTGATGGTGCAGGTAGAACATATCCCTTCGGCCCCATCCCTTCAAACTGAATGTTTAGGCATGTAGCAAGCACTCTGAAACCAAAACGTTCTATGGGGTACGGGGTTGGTTTTAATACTAAAGGTGTATGTACGTTGTAACGTGACTGAGCCAACCTATGTCATTTTTCTCGTTCTGCGCCACATTCCTAACCTTAGCAATAATATGCCTGCAGCTATTCCTGCCAATGAGATAATCAAGGCACTAGGTTGGACAATAACTCTGAGGGGTTCCGGAGATTCAGAAATGAATTCACAATTGTCAGCGTTATTTTCACAGTATTTTGAGACAGGATATGCCAAGAGGACGATAATCAATGTCAGCAAGATAGCAACCCCAATCAGAGATGAAATTGCCCCACACTTGATCAGCACATCTTCGAAACGATCCAATCTCTCACACCCTCATTATTCATAATACATGCGAGCTATAAATGGCGTAGTCGCTTGACGTCCATTACCTTGAAATAGTATGTTGAGTCGTCTGAAACTTGTGCAAACTTATCATTATGGTATAAAAAGGGGATTGAGCCTTTTACATGGCTTTCCCATAGGTCATGAACCAACGAGAAATACTCTTTTCTATGTCTTCCTAATAGCCTCAAGCATTCATGAGTAAGGAGGTGGGATATTTTTGCACAGTTATTTTCTGCGAAGAATTTGGATCTATCATATCCAATTACGTTGTCTTCTGGTCTCTTCCAATATACCATCGAAAAATTTTCTGCTGAATACCCCTCAATCTTACAATCAGTCCAGATCGGTTTAAAATATGCCAAATAGAAATGGTATGTTGATGAGCCTCGTTCTTTGTGATCTCTTGTCAGGTAGCCTATTGACATTCGATCGAACAAATGGCTTGGAATCACAGGCAATATATCAGCATCTAATGTGAAACCAATATTGAAATTCCTTTTCATCCACCAATTGAAGAAGCGCACCATAGATAGAACATAGGTCCAATCTTGACTTTCTCTTTCCTTCCACTCTGACTCTTTAGCAACATAGATGAAAAATAATTTTCCCTTATTCACAAAGGAATCAAGAAACAACTCTAGATATAGACATTTTTCCATACGTCTTGTCCAATAATTGGTACCTTATGTTACCTCTTCATTTAGTTGTGGCATCTAACAAGAGATTCAGTTCAGAGGGCCTCCCCCTTACCGGCAAAAAAGATACTGTGGATCGTTATCATGGCGCCGACCGGAGGCGCCACAACAGATCTTGTCTGATACTACTAGCTTTAAGACTGCATGAAAAGAAAGAAGAAACTCTTCAAATCACATATTGCGAATCGGTGACGGTAATAAGAAAGCTATAGGAATTATTGAGGATACTATAGTTAATCCGTCCCTTTTAGAAGAATAAATTTCATACGTTCTGATAATCTATGAGTAAAGACGATTTTTGGCAAGAATAACATAATGAATCCAGGAAAAAAGTGTTGCTCACTTTACAATACGATTTGAACAATTTTTCAAGATGGCTTTCTAACCCTCTCCGATATCACCTTGGAACAAATTCAATCTTCAAGTCAGAAGCAAACCCTGTAGCGGCGTATCGCCAAGGTCTATCGATGGCTTTTGATATCCCTATCCTTTTGCTTGTTATAAAGTCGGAGATCTCTACTCCTTGATTGATAGAGATAGGAGAAGTCTTTCGAGTAACGTCCAAGCCATTGTGAGCCAGTGTTATTGACATAGCCTCTGTAACCCGGCCAGGACCTATTATTAAGTTTTTTGAATACTTTCCCATCTTTCTCATCATGTCTTGTCCCGCTAAAGGCAGAATGGATCGTATTAAAACAGCACCAGCCTCGGCATGTTTCTTTCTTGCGGTGACGTTAGCACAAAAATGCTTGCCATAAACAAAATAAACATATAAACAGCCCACGTTTCCGAACATGATAGAGTTTCTTGGCCTAGGACCACTGAACGCATGACTAGCAGGGTCATCGCGGTAGCCATATGCTTCAGTCTCGATGATGTAACCTGCTAATTTTGAGATACCACCACGTAACGCCAAATTCCGTACAAAGATCTTTCCCAAAAGGGATTTTGCTACCTCAGTGGTATCCCTCTCGTAGAAAGTACGTCCTAAACGATTGGGAGATTCGATCGTCATTGGTGCATGGTTACCTCCTGTTTTGAAGCAACAAGCTTAAAAAATCTTTCAAGTCTAAAGCTGTGTTAATGTTCGGTAGAGATGGAATCTTTTGATAATTTCTTCGTTGCCGATACTCAGAAGTCTGGTTAAGCCAAAATCTTCTACTGCAAATGACCCCATGACGTTACCGTAAACCACTGCAGATCTAAATTCTTTCACACAGCTATTCTCAATTGATGCTAAGTGCCCCATAAATCCTCCGGCAAAGGAGTCACCCGCTCCAGTAGGATCGACAATCTCTTCCAAAGGATAAGCAGGAGCAACAAATATCATGTCAGATCGCACCAAGACCGAGCCGTTTTCACCTTTTTTGACGATAACAAATTCTGGACCCCACGAGAGTATCTCTTTAGCACATTTGATTAGGTTTGAAATGCCGCAAAGCATTCTTGCTTCTTGGTCGTTAATAATAACACCGTGTACCATTCCGAACATTTTCTTCACTGCATCGGGCATTGTTTGAATCCAAAATTCTATGGTATCACAGACTACCAACTTTGGATTTATGAATTGTTTGAGCATCTTGATATTCTGGATCGGATCGTTGTTTGCTAGATAGACATACTGTGAATTCTTTAGTTGATCAGGTACCAACGGTTCATATTCTGCGATTACATTCAGCTCCGTCTTGTTAGTAGTCCTGTGCGAAAGATCGTAATTAAATGAAGAATCGTATCTAAATGTTTTTTTACCAGATTTCATTTCTAGTCCAGCCGTTCCAACCTTAGAACGCAAGATCTTTAGGTATTTTTCTGGAAAATCAGATCCAATTACCCCCACGATTTCTGTTTCGACAAACTGCCTGGAGGCAACAGACGCATAAGTAGCGGCGCCTCCCATTATTTCCACTTCCGTTCTAAATGGAGTTCTAGTAGTGTCCAATGCAAGACTTCCAAATACTGTTAAACCCATTCGTAGAATTCATCTAGTTGAAAGTTCATTAATTTGTTTTTGTTACTACTAGCTCATCAGGAATAAATAGGAATTGGCTTTTACTAAGGTGGAATATGAAACTCGTAGTAGGGATCACCGGAGGCTCCGGCGTTATTTATGGGATAAAGTTTCTAGAGGCGCTTTTTGAGTTGAATATTGAGAGTCATTTGATTATTAGTGAGTGGGGCGAAAAAACCATCAGGATTGAAACGAACTTTACCACCAAATACGTTAAATCGCTTGCCTCTGTAAATTACGACTCTCATAACATGGCATCGGAAATATCCAGCGGGTCGTTTATCTCGGATGGCATGGCGATTATACCATGTAGTATGAAAACATTGTCAAGTATAGCGAATGGTTATGATGATAATCTAATTTCACGTGCCGCAGACGTTTGTTTGAAGGAGACACGAAGATTGGTGGTAGTTCCCCGCGAAACGCCACTGTCTAGAATTCATCTTCTCAACATGCTTCGATTGAATAAGGCGGGTGCCGTATTGCTACCCGCCATGCCCGGTTTCTACCATAAACCTGAATCTGTTGATGAGCTAGTGAACCACATCGTAGGAAAGGTCCTAGATCAATTCAGTATTCCAAACAACGTGTTCAAGCGATGGGCACAAAGCATTAATAGAACGAATTAGATGCCTAACGATCTAATTCGGATTCAGAAGCTCATAATGGTGAGATCCTGACCTAATTCATTGATTAAGTAAACTGTTCCTCCCACAGGGACATTTTCTCCTGTTTTACTTTTCGTCTGTAGTTCTGCAACATTGCATAAACGCTCTTGTGAGAACTTCCTTTCGACAATAGAATTATTGCCTCAACTGCTACCTTAATGGCCTCAAAAATTCCAATAAAACCAACGGTGTGTCCATAGACTGAAACATCGGCACCGCTTAGCTCTTCGATGGTGCGTCGTGACTTTCCACGTTCACCTATAATTCTGCCCTTTAATCTGCTCATTGAACTCTGCGAGTTTCCTACATAGTCTCTAATATCAAGCAGCTGAAAAACAACATCTTCATGGAGCAATTTGAATGCCCTCTCTGGCGAAAAGCCTCTGGCAATTGCAGAGATTATCTCTAGCGCTTTGAAAGGATCTCCTTCAAGTAGAGAGCTGAAATCGTATCCAACAATCACATTTCCGGTCTCACTCTCAATCTCAACGTTCACCCTACATTCCTGTTTTATTCTCTCCACTACTGCACCTTTCTTTCCTATTAGGACTCCTATCCTTTCTCCGGGAATCTTGACAAACTGTTGGGAAATTTCTGGGCCATATTTAGTCGCTCCCAACTGATTTTCCACGCTCAATCTTGGTATTTCCCTGTTCCTTCATTGGGCTAAGTTAGCTATATTAAAGTAACAGATTTGAAAATTAAGGAAATTCAAAAAAAAGTGAACTACCTATGGTAGAACTTGAAAATCATTAGGAAAGGGATGCCGCAGATTCGTTTCACACTAACTTCTTTTGCAAGTCCCATAGAGATGGCCATCGTGACAATCTTCTCACCAACAAGATTGGCAATCGAGCACTTGTTCAGAAGGTCAGCAGCTTTCTCCTTTTGAATTACCTCTTCCTGAAAATAATCTTGTGACAAGGAAATGACCATTTCTCCCTGACTTAATGTTTTGCCAACCAGATTTGCATCGCAGACGCTTATCATTAAAGAGTCACTATATTTTGTCGTTCTGGCGGCATAAATTTCGTTATCTCCGCGCATTGACTTCATGTAAGAAACTCTCATGTTAATAAATCAACTATCACGTCTTTGCATAAGGCAGTCTGATCATGAGGTAGAGATATCAGCGTCCTCGATTTTTCCGATTCGAGTTTAGATATTACTTCTCAGATCTCTTATTGATCAGATTAATTAAGAGGTTCGACCATCTTGTAACCTGTACGTGCCCTCTAAATGCCTGATGTAGTTGGTAAGAGTAAAGGATACCGAAAGAGTCTGTTTTCGTCTTCAGAGGAAATCATAAAGAAACCTGTATCACACAACAAGATTCTTGTCCTTTGTGTTGATAGAGACGACGACATAGGCTCTAAGGGAGGACTGCAGACACCTATTGTTGGACGAAGTTCATGTATAAATGCAGGGATACGCTTGGCCATCGAAGACCCTGAAGATCCTGATGCGAATGCAATTTTTGGAGCAGTGAAAACATATGAAGAGTTGATTTCTAAAGGACATAGTGCTGAGGTCGCAATAGTAGCTGGAAGATATGAGAGAGGAATAGAGGCTGATGAAAAAATCTATTCAGAAGTTCAACTAATTATTAATTCGTACCAGGCAGACGCGGTTGTTTTGGTATCTGATGGAGAAGATGACGAAGCCGTAGTCCCAGTTTTGCAAACACTAGTGCCTATTATTTCACTGCAACGGATTATAATTAAGCATAGCAGGAGCGTGGAGTATTCATACGCGGTTCTAGGGAGATATGTAAAAATGCTAGTATATGATCCAAGATACTCCAAATTCTTTTTGGGTGTTCCCGGAGCATTATTGGTTGCGACAGGGATCGCTACTGTTTTCGGGCTTACCAAGGAAGTATTTGCCCTTGCCTTGAGCATTCTTGGTATTGCATTCATTATGCGAGCCTTTGATTTAGATAAAGCAATCGGATCGTTAGGCAGGCCTACACCTTCGGGTTTCATCAGGATGTTTTCAGTTTTCTCTGGAATACTTATAATTCTGGTTGCGATAGTCAATGGATTTTCAAGTGTTCCTGCTAATCTCATTGATCCGAATTCCGGCGTAACCGCAATAATTACGAATAGAATGATAGTTGGGTCCTTTATCCAAGGCATGATTACACTCCTGTGGATAGGTATTGCTACTATATTTGTTGGTTCGCTGCTCAGCAATTGGTTCAAAGGTAGTATAAAGACAATGTCAGATATTCTTCGATTGGTAGTCCTAGCGTTGCTCTATATACCAGTACTTCAGTTTACATCGATTCTTACCGAGGGAGCAAATCCCTTTAGTCTGATATCATCTATCCTGATTGGTTTAGCAGTTACTCTTGTTGCGGCTACATTTTTGTTCCAGTACTTTAGAAATAGAAAGGGCGGAGAAGTACTGAAACACTAAGCTAACTGATCCCAATGCAGACAATTGAAAACGGGAAGGCATTTGCTGAAACTCTTCTGCAACTGAGCGGGCTATATCAATACTATGAGAGGAAACTCCAGTCACACATTCTGCATAGTCCGTTACCAAATCACGTCGCGATTATTCTGGACGGAAACAGACGTTGGGCGAGACTAAATCTCCTAAACATTGATGAAGGACATTTTATGGGAGCAGACAAGGCCGAAGAGCTTCTCAACTGGATTCATGACATCGGGATTCGAATTACGACCCTCTATATCCTCTCAACTGAAAACCTCAATAGAAATGATGATGAAATTAACAATATTTATGACCTATTATGTATAAAATTACAAAGGCTCTACAACGATTCACGTATTCATAAAAGAAGAATGAAGATAAAGGCTATTGGGAACGTAAAATTGGTGCCGACCAAGCTACAAAAGATACTAAACGAGTTAGAAGAAGCAACCTGTGGATATGACTCGATGTTTTTGAATATAGCCGTAGCCTACGGCGGCCAAAAGGAACTTGTTGATGCGATAAGGCGAATAGCAGGAATGGCCGTCTCTGGTGATATTAGAGTGGAGGATATCAACGAAAAAACCATTGAATCCTGCCTCTATACTTCCCATTTACCGCAACCGGAGCCTGATCTCGTTCTCCGGACCTCTGGGGAAAAGCGTCTTAGTGGCTTCCTATTGTGGCAGAGTGCATATAGCGAGATAGTATTTATGGATGTTTTCTGGCCTCAATTCAGGAAAATTGACTTTATGAGAGCAATTAGAATTTATCAGAACAGAGTAAGAAAATATGGTATTTAAGAAATTAGCTTATTCGCTCTCGGTGACATTTGTTTTTGTATATAATTGCTGCATCGATTCCATGTCCCCTAGTGAAGGATATCGTAAGCGAAGATTGGATTTACTTCGTTGGCGGAGTGGTCAGTCTCACTTCTGTAGGAAGACTTAGATTGGTTGTTCACTGTCCATGGACGTTCTAAAAAAATGGTTAAGGAGCATTCAGCGGGAGCAGTACTTTATGGATACTTCGCAAATGATGAACGAAGGTTTTTGTTACTGCACTATACTTCAGGTCATTGGGACTTCCCGAAAGGTAATGTAGAAACAGGGGAGACTGAAGTAGAAGCTGTCATAAGGGAAATTTTCGAAGAAACTGGAATAACCGACTTGAGATTCGTGGAAGGATTTATCCAGCCAATATTTTATAATTATAGAAGAGAAGGGAAATTGGTACATAAGAAGGTCAGCTATTACCTTGCCCAAACACTAAGCAGAAATATTAAGCTCTCAAATGAACACCAAGATTTTCTCTGGGCGAACTATCCTTCAGCTTTAACGACTCTAACATATAATTCGGCTAGAGACATTCTCATCTTGGCAAACCAGTTCGTCCAAGGCATGCAGATTTAATGAATGCGGCCCTAACATTTTCTTAAGCTATCCTGGAGTAAACCCAGGGTCTTCAATGGGTCTGCACTCTGAATTATGCTTCTCCCAACGATAAAATAATCTACCCCATACTTCGAGGCTTCCACTATGTTTCCCCCCTGACGCCCTAAGCCTGGAGAGAAGATCGGTGCTGGCTTTGAAGATGCGACTTCCTTTATTATATCGGGCTTTGTAGCTCCTACAACCAATCCATCCACATTTGCTTCCTTCGCGTGCTTTAAAAGCAATCTATATAGTGGTACTTTTCTGTTTCCTTTCTCTTCAGACTTATCATAAACCTTGATTCCGTACGTTTGCGAGGCGCCAGGATGGCTCATATAGATTAGCGCCAAAATACCTGCCCCAAATGAGTGGGCTTTTTTTGCTAATTCAATGATCTCCAATCTGCCAATAATGGGATTCGCTATTACTGCGTCAAAACCTTCTCCTATTAGGCATTTTAATGCTACCTCATTGGTCGAAGGGATATCATTAAGTTTAATGTCTGCTATTACTTGTATGCCATATGAATGGCACATTTGAATAATTTTGGTCATTTCATCTTGACCTAGAGGTACGATTACATGAAGGTTGAATTTGATAGCGCAAAGACCAGACTCTAGGAGACTGACAATTTCATACAAATATTTGGATAGGTCATTTTTTTGGATGGGATCGAGTGCCAAGATAACGTTGCTTTGCTTTTTCTTGGAAACCCTCCAAATCCGAGAGGAGAAGTCGTCACCTGAACTCAAGGGACCTCACTAGTGGGTGTGGTTTCGCAAGTCGTATCAATTTGAGATATATATAGCCATGCTCATCAATCCTGTTGCAAAATGAGGTAGCTTCGGATTTCTGACTTGAATATCTTAGGAAAGATGCTGCTGGACTTTCATCCAAAACTACATAATAAAAATAAGAGAAAGTGTCGCTCTCACTTACGCTCATTGGTGCTCCTATAATGTGCTTAATATGATTTTCGATTTTTTGTTCAAACACCAAAAGAGGTAAAGGTGGTTCTTCATAGATAGTCTTGTAGGCACACACCTTGGACAAACTTGCAAGATCCGATAATCTGATGGCTACATACTCAAACGTAGAGGTGACCTTGCTTGATCTCGAAAAACTCTTGGGAGATTTATCGATCTTTACAATTGGAGAATAGACAAAAGTGGGATTTGATACATAATCGACCAACGTTACCTCTTCCACTTCACCTACAATTCGATACGCTAAATACTCCCCAATTCTTCCAAACTCATTTTTGACAAAGAAGATGACAGGTCTCCCATTCACAAAATCGACCTGAACTGCCAAGGTCGGAGCTCCATTCAATGAAAGTGCAAAGGACGGAAGAGGTATGCGTTCCAGAGCACACACAAGCCTGCCAAAGTCCTTCAGCCCAGAAAGCTCAACATACCATGGTGATTTTACCAGCAATTTCAAATAGATTCAACAGAGATCCTATTAAAAGCATGTGAAAAGACACACGATGCTTCCATTCGTGGAATTTTAAAATTGTTTTTTTAAATTTGCTCGGCGGAATTGCATTTCGAGAGTGTGGCATGACAAAATTTAGATCGAAAGTCCCTATCTCGGAGATTATGAACGCTAGAAATTTGGTAAGAGAATTAAGCGTATCCTTCTAAGAAAATTGAAAATGCACCGTAGATTCTTCAGATATAAAACAGCTATAGATTCTTCAGATATAAAACAGCAACTTGGATCGGCCACGCAAAATTTCAAAGCCTGATGCTGGGACCCCGGCAACGGATGAGATTTGCTTCGGATTAAACTATTATCTGCGATCTATTATGTCATCGAGCTCTTGGCCTGTTCCTATTACTGCAACCTTTTTACCTATTTCTTTTTCGATATTATTAACAAACCTTTTGGCATCACTGGACAGCTTATTGAATGCCGTTTTCCCGGCGTCAGAAGGAAAAACAATATCGAGTTTCGTTAATGCTACTTGTGTGGCGCTGTTCAGCATTATCGACCGTTTGGCCAACTCAAAATTGAAGGGTGAGGCTCTTCTCAATCGTCCCGTGACACTACCAAATTCAGTCCATCCTTTTGAAGTAGTTTCTTCTTTTTCTAGTTCCCCCTCGAGGGGGCCTGATCCTACTCTTGTAACATATGCCTTGAACACTACCAGTACCTCGCTGACTTTTTTTGGTCCAATTCCAACATCAGAACATATAGCAGATGCTGTCACATCCTTTGAAGTCACGAAAGGATAGGTCCCATGGTAAAGAGATAGGAACGTACCTTGTGTGCCTTCAACTAGAACTGTCTCATCTCTATCGATTGAACTGTTCACGATACGAGGTATGTCCTGCAAATATTCGGATAGCTCAACCGAATCCCTTGCAAGAAAACCTTTTCGCAACGCTCTGTCAGCATTTGCAGGTCCTGTTCCCGTTCTCGTTGTTCCTATCCTCTGTAGATTTGAATCAGAGGCATCCTCGTGAATGTGAGTACTATCTATAATGCCACACTGAGGATCAACAAATGTTCTATCTTTCGTATTGAAATTTTTGATTTCTTCAAGGAGGACGTTCACGTTAATAAGTACTCCTGGGCCAATCATAAGCCTAGTTTGATTGCTTACTAACGCACTTGGTAACATTCTGGTCTTATGTTCTTTTCCATGGAACGTTATCGTATGCCCTGCATTGGGCCCTACACCGCCTCGAACCGCCACATCGGCTTTATCTTTCTTAGCTAAATATGCAACAATTTTCCCCTTACCTTCATCACCAAAAAATCCACCTACTATTACTGTGCACGGCATCCCCTCTCATAGATAGGATCTCAGATATTTTAAGCAAATGGCACTATTACGGTGATCATTAATAAGCAAGATTTTAACTACTACCGCGACGATTAGCAAGGATTCAGCGCTAATGTTGAAATGAACTGTCTTGTTCCCTGTTGTCGGGATTCTTTTGCAATTCCTCTGGTTTCTCTAATCCAAAGAACATTCTTTCATGCTTACGTAACGCCTTTCTATGTTCGGGAAGTGACATATCTAGCCTCAGTTCGTTGATCACCATCACGGAATAAGTGTTCCATTCGGCCCAACAGGTCGGACATGAAGGATACTTCTGGGAAATCTGGTCTGTAATAGAGGAATCATCAAAATCCTTACCACATTTTATGCAGGTTTTAGACATCAACCGATTTCTAGCTGTCGAATATTTTATTGTTTGTTACTTTACCAAAAATGACTACACATGATTCCCTTGAATTTTTTCATTTGCAAACTGATACTCTAGACTCTCCTATTGTTATAGCTGTGAAATTTCATGATGTGAGCCCGCATTTGTTCCATCCCAAGATATTCCTGTCCACAAGAATTACATTTATAGGATTTATCTTTTCCATGCACGACCTGTTGGTGCTGCATTAACTCTTCGATTTTTCTGAAGGTTCTCCCACATTCTTCGCACTTATCCCTCTTAAAAAGCAAATTTATAGTCGTCGTTCTCCTTTTGTGTTTGGTACCCCATATTCACAGATATTCTCAGATTGGTTGCCGTTTCCAAATTCCTCCCACATTCTATTCTCATAATACTTTAATAAAAGGTCATTGTTAGCTAAATGACCTACCTATGAAAAAGATAGAGGCAGTCATGCCACATGCACGTTTGGAACTTGTGCTCTCGGCGTTAAAGGATATGGGATTGGGAGGCCTCACGTATTACGAATCCAAGGGTAGAGGGCAGACCCCGCGTCCGATATTACATTCTGGAAGAGGCACGTCCACATATACCCCTGAATTCAATCTCAACGCTACATTAGTAGTTGTGGTTAAAGACTCAGCCGTCGATAGTATACTTAACGCAGTACTCGAGAATTCTAGTACTGGACTCAAGGGAGAAGGGAAGATATTCGTCTATGATATGGATGATGCCGTAGACATAGGATCAAAATCCAGAGGTGAAGCTGCGATATAAAAAGTCATTGCTATGAACTTTTTGGCAATCATGGTTTGTGGACTTCTCAATTGGATTAGGAGAGAAAGGCGACGCCGCTACAAGGAACTGTCTTTGCACCTTCTAGCTTTTCGCTCGCACTACCTTAATTCGTTCTAAGACTTTCCAGTATTCAACTTCGCCGCCCTGCCTGATCTTGTTTTTCATTTCATCATCAGCAGCCTCAGTCTCGAATACTTCAAAAGTTTCAAGGTCCATAATTTGTAGCGACTGGCCAGATATTGATATGATTTGACCGCTCCGCTTGTCAATAAGTGGCACATCAACGTTAGCAGAGACTGGTGAAACCATACTATGTTTAGAACCATCGAAAACGCCAATCGCAGAGATTCGAGCCTTAGCGGACCCGTGCTTGCCTGGTTTGCTATGGTCGTATGATACTATTCTACAGGGTTCATTGTCGATTATTATATAGGATCCCACTTTTAGGCTACCTAATTCCATTGGCTTACTCAATGTCGATCAGGTATCAGGAACTTGAAGGGATATATTTAATATTTCTGCTTAAGTCACTTAAATTCCTCTAGGATAGAAAAACTAAACAAGTTAGACAGAGACATTCCCTTTCGTATTGCATCTCTTCTAGTCCTTTCACAGTACCGCTGATCGCTTTGATGAGTGCGACCACCATCTACTTCAAGAATCAATAGATTTCTTGAATAGGGAAAGCTAAACTTGGGTTTCATTGAACAGGACACTTTCATTTCCGCCAGTGCGGCCTTTGTTACTCTATCCCTTTTGGCGAGTGAAGTGGCCAGGTCAACCAATTCTTTCTCACCATATGAGTACCTCATGAAATAAATGGAAACATAGTTAAGTCGCTCGCATACTCTTTCGAAGAGAGTAGTTGTTAGCTTGAACTCAAATACGTGTCTCTCATGGGTGGATATTATTTCCGTTGTATCCTCTTTGTCTTGCTGACCTAGATTTGAAATCAAGATATAATGATTTGCTCTGCCCGGGAAATAAAGGCTGGTTTCTTCCGTAAACGTTGCAGTCACAAAGTACATTCTCCTTGGTCCCTGAGAGCTCTTCCATTTTTCCAGAGCTACATCAAGGCTCACATGATGTGGGATACATAAGTAGACCTGATCATTATCTCGCTGGTGCTCCAACCCAGAGGAGTTTATTATGGAAAGTATTTATACGCTACGATATTTTGTTACTTAGTTTTAGAACTTAGAGTCGAGAAAGGCAACTCTGAAGGCAATTCTGTCAACCTGCCTAGCCTTTTGTGGAGGTTGCAATCGTCCATTTGTATGAATTGATCCCATGGAGTCTTGAACCATAGATAGGGAGAAGGCATGAACAAAGGAGCATAAAAAACGCATCAGTAGGATTGCCATAAGCAGTCTTTAGAGACGCCATCAAAACTGACCACGGGGAAGCATTGATTCCAAGCTTTCTTACCTGAGTCGAGATCTGTCTGTGGCCATTTCTCGACCTCAAGACCTGGGAAGCAAAGTCCCTCATAGTAGATGGAGGTGTGAAATATACCCTAGCTTTTTCTCGGTAAAGGATGCGGTACCCCATTTCCAGAATTCTACATTGCAGATACAGATCGATTGCGATCGTTTCTCTGGGAATGGTGATCCTCTTGGCCAAGTCAGTACGTATGGAAAGCGATCTCCCCATGACGGTGTATTGGGAAACTCCACGCCTTCTGATAGCAGCTAACCAACTTGAGATGAACGAAGTAGCTCTTGCGGTTGACGAGCCAGGTTTGCAGCAAACAGGATTAGATGCACATAATCCTACTTTGTTGCTCGCCATGCGTGATGCAAGTTCACTAATACATTCTTTGAAGGGCAGAACATCGGCATCGAATAGCACTATGATGTCACCTGTAGCTAAAGAAAAAATTTCATTCCAAGCCGAAGCAGCACCTCCTCTTTCGTCATGATGAACTAAATATATCGGCAGATAACGGTGTTGGGACATAAATGACCTTAATATTTGAGGCGTCGAGTCGGAAGAATGGTCACAAATTATTACTTCACTAATCCGAGCTTCATTGTTGAGTGTACTTTCGTATACTGATCTAATTAACGATATGATTTTTTCTCCTTCATTATATGATGGGATTCCTATTGTTAGTCTCAACATGACCCCTGCGATGGGCGATCGAGGCCTCGGCTATTTAACATTTTGCATGGACGAGAAACACGTACGAGGATTCGAACTTCTAACTCCTGCTATACAATTCTTTTATTGTCAAGCTTGAACCTGATGATTTGCGCATGACTCAGACCTCAGAATGATATCATATTATAGCGGGAAGTTCAAATTCTGTAGCAAGGTGTCCTTAACGGTCTCAGACCTAATCATACCGATTTTAGTATATCCGAGGAGCCTGAAACATCTTATTTTTGAAATTCAGAAAGGTGGCCCAATACTAGCTTCCTCTGTTGACGAAATCTGTTTACTTGTGAATGATCTGATTAAATATGGAATCACCGATGTCCTTTTATTCGGACTTCCTCATAAGAGAGATCAATACGGAACATCGGCGGCAGACAAGTCTGGAGCAGTTCAGATAGCTACCAAAGAGATTAAGCGCCATATTGGTTCGGCTGTAAATGTAATTACTGATGTTTGTGTATGTCAATACAATTTTTCAGGACATTGTGGGATATCAGATAACAATCATGAAAACCTGGATAACTTCAAATCGCTTGCTTTACTCGACAAAATAGCAATTAGTCATGCAGATAGCGGAGCTGACTACGTTGCACCATCTTCTATGATGGACGGCCAAGTACATTCGATTAGGGAGTCCCTCGATTCTTGTGGGTTTGGAACCGTGAAAATAATGTCCTACTCAGCAAAACATGCTTCCTCGTTGTATGGCCCGTTTAGATCAGTTGCCTTCGCTAGGAGTAAATCTCGCGATCTGGCATTCGACAAATCAGCGTATCAATTGTCATATTCTAATAGAAGAGAAGCCATTCGAGAAATTGAGCAGGATATCAACGAAGGTGCAAATATGGTGATGGTAAAACCTACTTTATGGTATTTGGATTTGGTGTACGAAGTCAAAAAAATGATTGATGTACCCTTGGTAGTTCAAGTGGTTTCTGGAGAATATTTGATGCTTCTGAAGGGGGAGGAAATAGGAGGACGAATATGTGGCAAATTTGATGAGTTAATTGAAACGCTGATTTCAGTCAAGCGCGCGGGATCAGATAGAGTGGTCACGTATATCGCAATGGATTTTCTTAAACGAATTAACAAAAGGCTCTCTTGAAGCTATTCCTTGATCAAATGCGGTTCCCGCTTCACCTATCAACTTTCAGCAGCATCACAATTATATATCATGAACTTGACGATTGGATTATCCCGCGGTAGCTCAGCCTGGTAGAGCTTTCGGCTGTAGATGTCGGCAATTGTTGGTGCTGACCGCGTGAAGCAGCCTATCGGGCTAACATGTTAGCAGTAACCGAAGAGTCGCAGGCTCAATCAATAATGCTAAAGTGCATATTGGAGCAAATCCTGCCCGCGGGATACAATTTCACATTTAAGGAGCGTCGTAGAAGTGGTTGAAATTGGCAGTGTGTAAAGCATTTTATTATTTCCTAAAAGGGCGATCTAACACTTGGTACTTGTGGTACTTAAGATAGCCTCAATGACATCTTTTTTAATCACGGCACGAGACCTCAAACTCCTTAATGTCCCAGATACATCCAAGACTACCGCTGAATGTTCATTACCGATTAACATTAGTGCACACAATACCTCTCCCAAAAACTCTGACCTGCAACGGATTACGTGTAAGTCAGGTCCGATCTTGTCTATTAATTTCAGGGATGCCTTTTGAGCAAAAACGTAGCCGAACATGTTTACTGTCTTACCTCTTGTCATGGATAAAAGCTCCTCGGAAGAGGAACGGTATAATACTAATATGTATCTACGTTTGTATCTTCTCTTAAGCGTCACAGGCATAACATCTCATGTTTATCTTATGTTCTAACCAATTGTTCAAACTGATCCAATATGTCTCAGGTTTAATATCACATAATTTGAGTAAAGCATCGAAACATCTCCCTGATACCATTTCGAACACCGATGAAGCACCGCTGGTGAGAACTAGCTGATTACCGTACTTCTCTGTGAAACTGTGAATTGACTTGATAAGCGCTACATTCTTTGCAAGCTTTTGACCGCCGGTAGCACGTAGATTACTAACAGTAATCTCGATACCTAGCTTTTTTGAAGGAGCTTGCTTCAGCATTTCATAAAATTGTTGATCGATCTCTGTTATCTCCAAAAGATCCACGTTTTTCGAGGCTAAGTCGTGGTAATTATCTGAAGTAACCAAGTAAGGAAACGTAGTAGAGGCTAAAGGTTTTTTCCTCAACAAATGTATTACTTTCATCGCCGCATCATCACTACTATTATCAATATCAGTACTTAACTCAGCACCAATTATCTTCAGCCCGAGCAGATCCTTAAACCTTAGAACCTGCTGCAGATCGCGAATTAGTACGTGTAAATCTAATCGTTCGAACCTAAAAGCCTCCTATATTGCAGAATGTAATCTTGCTTAATTCTACTAAAAAATAGCTTCGGTTTGAATTTTATCTTGATGGAATCAATGTCCGATAGCACAATTTTACCCTCACAGATCTTTTGCTTATCGAGACGGAGATGCAGTGTTCCTTTGTCGTCAACATAATCATCCAATGAGTAAAGCATTTTCTTTCGTCCATAAGTATCGAAGGAGGCGAAAATAGTGCTTGCAACGTCATTAGCGAATTTTCGCTTTAACTTACCTCTAATCATCTCGATTTGATTCCCCCAATGACCTAGGAGGTTTTCTGACTCAAATTCATCCTTGTCGACAATTAGAACTGATGATATCATATTGATTACTCGATCTTTATCCTCGGTTGCGTGAATTAAAAAACTGATTTCTGCAACAGCTATCTCGAAGGACTTTAATTTTTTTGCACCTATAAAGCATTCTGTGGCTAGCTATATTAGCTATATTAGAATCACAAATACTCAACCATTAGCAGCATACCCGAATTTCCTTTATTTTCATGGTTACATTAAACTTCCTCTGTGGATGGTGTTGCTTCCTCTGTGGATGGTGTTGCTTCCTCTGTGGATGGTGTTGCTTCCTCTGTGGATGGTGTTGCTTCCTCTGTGGATGGTGTTGCT
>Ga0315534_1000058_pt1 | contig 55267 bp, 42 predicted proteins | sample SalMarSW160240MG_FD_203094 | JGI IMG/M metagenome (GOLD analysis project Ga0315534, IMG submission 203094) | Salt marsh sediment microbial communities from the Plum Island Ecosystem LTER, Massachusetts, United States - Salt Marsh Sediment SW1602-40 ... | reverse complement strand
GATTTTTCAGTCATCCTGAACTTGTTTCAGGATCTCATAATTCTGATTAACAATAGATTAAGATTCTGAAATAAATTCAGAATGACGATTTTCTGGACTTTTGATACACCCCCTTAATGTAAGCAAAAAGATATCGGTCCAACTACAATGCTATCTGTTGGGAAATCCTTCCATGGACCGCACTGCACCAAACCATACATAGGAAAGGTATTGGTTTAATCTCCATCCATTTATCGAATCCGATATGACGGTAGCATCGAAACCGGTCTGACGGATAACGTCCGTCTGACCGATAGAAAATAACGAAAATCCTATCCGTCAGACCCCGAATGGGTCAGACAGTAACATGGAAAATCACTCCCTGTAGGTTATTTTAAAACTCACTTTACCGTTATAGGGATCATGGTCAACATGAAATTGATTTCCTTCTTTAACCAGCGTTATCTCTTTCAAAACATTTTCAGATGGCAGACACAGTTTTCCGGTAACTGCTGTAGCGGAAAAAGCATAGACTTTCAATTCCATTTCTGACCAATCCATGAACCGGGTTGACTGTGCCAGTTTGATATGGGGAATAACCGATCCGTCACGCACCATTACCACTATGGGTATTTCACCGGCTTCGATGTGGTGCCATCCTGTAGTATAAATTTCTCCGGTCTGGTAATCGATCCAATCTCCCGGTGGCAGATATACGTCGCGTGAATTACCCTCTTCCAGCAGTGGAGCCACCAGCATGTCGCTGCCAAAAAGGTACTGGTTATCAACCAACCAGCTTCCCGGATCATCCGGGAATTCAACGAAAAGTGCCCGTAGCATGGGCCATCCGTTTTCTGTACATTCTTTGGCCTGTGCATAAATATAGGGCATCAATTGATACCGCATCTCATCAGCTTTACGGAATGCATCCATAAAATCTTCCCCGTATTCCCAGGGTTCTTTTGGGGGAGCTCCATGACTCCGGACATGGGAAGTCAGCATACCGAACGGAGTCCAGCGGCGGTATATATCCTCGGGGGTTCTAAGTACAAAACCTCCTATATCGTGACTCCAGAAGGAAAATCCGGACACTCCGAGAGATAATCCACCGCGCAGGGTTGCTGCCATCGCTGTATTCGTATTGGCAGGATCGCCTCCCCAATGCAACGGGTAGCGCTGACTACCTGCCCAAGTGCTGCGTGCCCAGATGATGCGCTCACCGTTTACCTCTTTGGTGATATCGGAAACAGCCTTATTGTAGCGCAACGGATAGAGGTTGTGCTCGTAGAATCCGGTTCGTCCTGAAGCATATACACCGTTAGCAGGAGCAGCTTCGCCAAAATCAACCTTGATCACACTTACTCCCTGATCCAGTAACCCTTTGATTTTGCCCTGGTACCAGCTGACTGCTTCAGGATTTGAAAAATCCAGAACGGCATCTTCGTATGGAAGGTTCCCTTTCGCATTTTTTACATACAGCTCCTTTTCAATAATTTCCGGGAATAACGAATTTTCGGGAACGAAATAGGGTAGTTGCCATAAACAGGTCTGTAAACCCTTCTCCTTCAATTGCCGGATCATGCTTCCCGGATCTTCAAAACGGGAGGGAGAAAACTGATAATCGCATCGCCAGTCGGTTTCGAACCAGCCGGTATCGAAATGAAGCACATCGGCAGGTATCCGGTGTACCCGTAACTTATCCGCTACAGCAAGACCCTCTTCCTGCGAAAAATAAGTAATGCGGCTCATCCAGAAACCAAACGACCAGAGTGGAGGCATTTCGGGTTTCCCGGTCAATTTGGTGTACTCATCCAGAATATCTTTCGGTTCACCGATAAAAATGAACAGATCGAGCGCTTCATCACCGATCATCATGGCATTGGCTCCACTGAAATATTTCCCGAAATCGCAGGTAATGGGAGTGGAAGTATGCATAAAAACACCATAGCCCCGGCTGCTTATATAAAACGGAACCGGTTTGTACATCGTTTCGTTCTGCACACCGTTTGCATCATCGACCCACAATACCACTTTTTGTCCCCGCTTGTCGAATGACTGGAACGATTCACCGCATCCGAAAATTTTTTCGTTTGCGGATAATGTAAATACTGCCGAGTAACTCCGGGAGTAATCACTTGCACGCCGTACAAAGGAGAAGGGCAGTACCGGTGTAAATGTCGTTGAAGCATCGGTATAATGCATGGTCGATGCTAACAATTTGTTTTCGGCATTATAAAAACGTACATGCCAGGGATCTGTCTCAATGACGACCTTCCCGTATTTCGACGTGTACTGGTGCCCTTTATCGGTTTTGGAATACTTCCAGGAATTGTCAACCGGGGCCTTACCATTTATCAGCATGAGGGATTCCTCCCGGGTTGAGGGTTCAAAACCGGATTTGGCCCTGATGCGTATGGTACGGGGGGATGAGAATTCAATACTGAACGGTAGCTCCGGGGCAGCTTCATACTCATTTTGGGGGAATTCGTTCGCCGGTACCGGCCGCAAACCACCCATCATGTTATTGAACGCCATACGGGTAAAGTATTCATACCGTTCATAGGATAATTTCCCTTTCCCGGTTTCAGGATTAAAACTGACAAGCTTGCTGGCAAGGTAATAGGTGTTTTTGAAATCCTGGAAATCAGGACTGATATCGATGGGTTCGTTGAGCAGCTGAAATCCCTGTAACTGGGCACGTGCAGTGCCTGCTGTAAGCAGGGAGAAAAACAAACAGACTGCGGCTTTGAGAAACAGGTTTGTTTTATTCATAATAGATGAACTTTAAATCGTTCGGTGGTTGGATGTATAAATATACTTCAACCCATAGTCAAATCCAATTGTTTATAATCATAGGGCGACAAATCTGCTCACGGGGTGACTTGTAGCTACTCACGGGGTGACTCGAAGGGGCACACCCAGTGTCATCACGTGAGTTTTTTAGGGACATGCTGCTCCTGGTAAAAAAAAACCGGGAGATAAGGGCAAAAAAACTGGGTTTTATCGAATGATAATCCATGTTGTTATGTTCGTCATAACGACATCAGGTTGTTCATTATATACATCAGCATATTGAATGATAAACAGGAATATCCTACCTTTATAAAAAGAACTGCAGGAATACGACCATGAACAAAACTCGAACTGTATATTCAATGTTATTTCTTTTCCTGGCCGGCGGATTGCTTTCAGCACAAACCAGGGAATTTACAAAAGAAGATACACTGCGGGGTTCAATAACACCTGAAAGAGCCTGGTGGAAACTTACCCATTACCACCTGGATGTAACAGTAGATCCATCAGACAGTAGCCTTATGGGAAGTGTTACTCTACATTACAAGGTCCTGAAAGAGAATAACCGGATGCAGATCGATCTGCAATCCCCTCTGTCGATCCAAAAAATCCTTCAGAATGATAAAGAGCAAAAGTTCACTCAGGATGGGAATGCCTGGTTTATTGATCTGGCGGAGAAACAACCGGTTGGTGCTATAAAAAAAATTACCGTCTTTTATGGTGGCAAACCAAAAGTCAGTAAGAGACCACCATGGGACGGAGGAATCGCCTGGAAACACGATAACCTGGGGAATCCGTTTGTGGCTTCTGCCTGCCAGGGAGCAGGAGCAAGCCTCTGGTGGCCGTGCAAAGACCATATGTATGAAGAGCCGGATAGTATGCTGATTACTGTAACTACTCCCGGTAACCTTATGGATGTATCGAATGGCCGTTTTCGCGGTATGACAGAAAATAAAGACGGTACCAAAACATGGAGCTGGTTCGTTGCCAATCCCATCAGCAACTATGCCGTGAATATTAATGTGGGTGATTATGTTCATTTTGGGGAGATCTACCAGGGTGAGCTGGGAAACCTCAATTGCGATTACTATGTCCTCCAGGATAACCTGAAAAAAGCAAAAGAACATTTTAAACAGGCTCCCATGATGCTGAAGGCCTTTGAACATTGGTTCGGTCCCTATCCATTCTATGAAGACGGATATAAACTGGTTGAGGTACCCTATCCCGGAATGGAGCACCAAAGTTCAGTAACGTATGGGAATGGATATAAAAACGGTTATGGCGGAAGGGATGTGAGTCAAACCGGCTGGGGCAATCAATTCGATTTTATCATCATCCATGAATCGGGCCACGAATGGTTCGCCAATAACATCACCTACAAGGACATTGCGGATATGTGGATCCATGAGAGCTTCATCGCCTATTCCGAAGGTCTTTATGTCGATTACTTCTTCGGGAAGGAAGCAGGGGGTGAATACCTTCGCGGCGTACGATCCAATATCCGGAATGACCGCCCAATTATCGGAAAATATGATGTGAATTTTTCAGGATCGGGGGATATGTACTCCAAAGGAGCTAATATGCTACATACCTTGCGCCAGATTATTGATGACGACGAACAGTGGAGGAAGATTCTCAGAGGCTTGAACAAAACCTTCTGGCATCAGACAGTAACAACTGAACAAATCGAAAGGTATATGAACGAGCACACCGAATATGATCTGAATCACTTCTTTGACCAGTATCTACGTGATGTGCGCATTCCTACCCTGGAATACCGGTTTGTGAATAACCAGCTGGCATACCGGTGGGGAAACTCTGTCCGGGGATTTGATATGCCGGTAAAAGTTATCCTCAATGGAAATAAGACTTGGCTGAAACCCAAAACCAGATGGTCTTTTCTTGAAAATATAAAGCCAGGATCTCTGGAAATCGATAAGGATTTTTATGTAGCCTGTTTCAATATTACCGGCCAACCTCAATAATCCGTTCTGCACTTATCATTATTATTCAGCATTTCCAATTCTTCGAAAAAACTGGTGACAGCTTCCTATTTAAATTTTTCAAAAGATATTCCTATTAAATTGATTATACGTTGTTTACATAAGATTTTATTCCATTCGAAATTACCTCTAAAATCACTAAAATACAGTAAAACAATATGTTAGATCTTAATAAAATAGGAAGCTGTCACCAGTTTTGGAGATATCACTCTGTTTTCCAAATCGCCCTTGACATCTTTCAGGGAAAGACTTAACTTGTCCCTAAATTTGACGATAACCTAAACCTCGCACCCATGCAAAACCGTCGAAAATTTTTACGTAACAGTTTACTGACTGTAACCGGTGCCGGCCTGATTTCCAAATCTTTCCCACAATCACTGGCACACCAGGAATCCATCGAAAATGATAATAAGTTTTTATACCGCACTCTTGGAAAAACCGGGATCAAGCTCCCCATTGTCAGTATGGGAACCGGTAATACCAACAATCCCAATCTTGTCAGAGCAGCGCTGGATAGAGGAGTTCAACTTTTAGGTACATCAGAGGGCTATCAGGAGGGCAACAACGAAACAATGGTTGGAAGTGTTCTTAAGGAGCGACCCAGAAACTCCTTTATGATCATGACCAGCAGTGGTGATATAAACTGGCTTGATACGCAGACAGGCATGTTTTCTGAAAGCTGGACCCATGATGCCTATATGCAAGCGTTGGATGGGAGTTTAAAAAGACTCGAGGTAGATTATCTCGATATTTTTATCCTTCCCTTTGCTGCGACAAGGGAATCTTTATTTCAGAAATCCGCTATCAAGGTGATGGAAACTGTAAAGAAAAATGGAAAAGCAAAATACATTGGCATAGCAACTCACCGGCTTGAACACGAAGCGGTTCGTGCTGCTGCCGATGTTGGTATATATGATATTATCATGACCGCTTACAATTTCCGCAGGCAAAACAGGGAAGAGCTGGAAGATGCAATCCAGTATGCAGCGGAGGCAGGTATTGGGATTATTGCCATGAAAACCATGGCCGGTGCTTACTGGGATAGAGAAAAAACAAAACCGATCAATGGTGTAGCCGCTTTAAAATGGGTGCTACAGAACGAAAATATTCACACCACGGTCCCGGATTGTGCCAATTACGATCAGCTGGATATTGATCTCGCAATTATGGCGAACCCGGAACTGACCGAAAAAGAAAAACAGGACCTGGAACCACCATCAGAGGAACTATCCTCCGGTCTCTATTGCCAGCAATGCAGTAAATGCATTCCCCAGTGCCCCGAAAACATTGATATTCCTACCATCATGAGGAGCTACATGTACGCATATGGTTACAGGAACCTGGAGCATGCCCGGAAAACACTCTGCTCAACCGGTATTCAATCCTTTCCATGTACCGATTGTAGCAGTTGCACTGTCCGTTGTCAGATGGGTTTTGATGTCAGAACAAAGATCCTCGATATAGCCAGGCTGCAGGACGTTCCGGAAGATTTTATCCGGCAGGGGTAGCATCTTTTTGTTGCTTTAATCATCGTCCGGATGTTTCTGTCCATATATTGTTTTCCCTTTGACTAAATCAGAACCTGCCTTCTATATACTCCATCCGTGATGATCTACAAATCCTTATCAGGGATCCAGATGTCGTTTCCGGTTAGACCGCACTTCTCAATCATGTCAATGGCATATTGCATTCTACCCAGATCATCTTTCCCGGCATTGTTTGTTCCGAACGTGAATTTTACCCCGGCTTCCTTAGCCCTCTTAATAAACGCAGGGCTGGGTATCATAAACCGGTTGTTGATTTCCAGTGCAACCCGGTTTTCCACCAGTGCCGTTATGACCCGATCCATTCTCTCTTCTGTCCAGAGTTGATCATACTGCTCATTGATCTCTTCAGGCAGGTACGTAGGATTGACAAAAATATCGATCGGCTCATTCTCCAGGATACCCACGGTCCGGTCCACCAGTTGATCCATAAAATCCCGGGGATCGCCCACTTCTGTCTCCCCAGCAATCCATAACCGCATGCGTTTACCGTTGTCATTAGTCCAGGTCATGGCATCAGTAAACACATAATCAAACTGTGAAACCACCTCCTCGGAAAACATATCCAGCCATTCACGTCCTTCTGCCTGCATCGCCAGCCAGGTGTGGGATGGTTTTTCATAGTTATCCAGAAACTGCTGCACTGCTGAATCCGTTTCAAATCCCATTCCCAATCCGCAATTCACGGCAATTCCGTATGTAAATCCGCACTTTCTTGCATGCATCAGGGCCTCCTCCAGTGTTAATCCCGCCTTCAAATGTGTGTGCAGGTCGATCAAAGGAAAATTGCCGGCTGCCAGATCAACCAGTTTCTTCTCAAACTCCAGGTCTTCAAGTGCCTCTCCCGGGGTGGGAATATCATCGGGTAACGGTTTTACCTTAACGTTTTTATAATAAACCACACTTCCGGGATCATGACATTGGAAAGCGAATGTTCCGGAAGAGAGGACGCGGCCTTTCATGCCCTCGGGTCTGTATACTTCATCCGGTTCCGTATACTCAGCAATCAGCTCACCATTGATAAACGTCTTGATGGTCTTACCACAAACAATGATGTGGTATTTGAACCATTCGTCATCCGGTACCGGTGATTTCCAGGTATTGCGAATGGCATAAATGCTCCCGGTCATTTTGTGCTCCACATAACTTCCCGGTTCTGCAGGATTGTTTGAATTGATCACCTGGCATTCATAGCCTTTTTCAGGCCAGCCTTCTTCCTGGAATTCGGTGTGAAAATAGATCCCGGAGTTGGAGCCGGGTGTGGTTTTTACCTCAACCATTAACTCAAAATTCTTAAAATCATGGTTCATAACGTCTCCGTCATAAAAGAGATGTGAACGGGGACCGGAAGTGACCAGGGCACCATCCTCGACTTTCCAGGATGCGGTGTTTTCTGATGCCTTCCACCCCTCAAGCGTTTCTCCGTCAAACAAAGTGATCCAATCACTCTCCGACTGGCAACCCATCATGACCAGCGGAAGTAATAAACAGATGAATAAGTGCAAATTTCTCATGGTAAAAATGTATTTCAGGTTAGTAAAGAAAAGAAAGGATTCTCCTTATAAAAGTAGAAATTATTTTTGGGGGAAATCAATCATTAACCGGAACAATACAGACATTGATGAAAAAGAAAAACAAATAGTGAAATATCCATTGACACCGTTTACTAATGTTTCAGGGAATACCCCTGCTCCAGGATCAACGATCCCACTTCATCATTAACCCGTCTGAGAAAATCGGTATCAAAATGATAGGCATTTACTCTATGGTAGGAATAAGAGGGAATTTTTTGAATAATTTCTTCCTTTTCTGAAGCTTGTTCAGGAAAAAACCGGTCGAAAATTCTAGTTACTATATGTTCAGGATTTTTGATCAGATCGGTATATTGAATTTCAATCAACTGATCTTCCGGTATTAATGTTTTATACTTCTGATAGCGTTCGATCAATGAACGGTAGGTATTCATCACGATCTTCCATAAATCAGCATTACTCACCTCCTGCAATTGAAGGGTTATAAGAAACGCTTTACAGAACCGGAAGGTAGAAACCAGTGTTTCATATGGATCCCTGGATAAATAGATAAACTTTGCATCCGGGAACATGGTTAATAAAATGGGGATCCTGGCTGTATTGGGCGGATTTTTCGAAATGTACCTGGATCCTCTGGTGTTAATCATTGTCCGCTTGATAAAGCGGAGATAATTTTTGGCAAACTGGCTCTTCTCCTCATCCGTGATGTGTTCAACGAATAAAAACCGCTCTGCAATTTCATGATAATCCTTCGGGAAGTAAAACCAGTAATAGTAGCTGAAAAAAAATGCATTCCCGAAAGCGATTTCCTCCTCCTGCGGATTACTGCTATCCATTTTCACCCCATCAACCGGTCTCATTTTCGGTAAAAAAAATTGCATGATCCATTTGATAATGCCCTTGAATGCAAACAGGTTATTGGGAAATACCGTATGAAAAGTAGTCGGGTAAGCAGCATCACTCATGCAGGATAGCAGGTTGTGAATAAAGGTGGTACCACTTCGCCAGTGACCAATGATAAAGATGGGTGGTTTTTCAATAGTAACCTTTTTTTCCAGTTGCCTGTAACGGATTTCATCAAATGTGGAAATGAACGTCATGATTCCACTTATTGCCTTCGATCGGATAAAAATATCCCGAAACTTCCGGTCAATGGTAAACACACGCTCAATCTTCTTTAAGACAGAATAGTTGCATCCCAACAGGGTGTTTACAGGAAATAGGAAATCTGATCCGGCCATAACGCTTCTTTATCGAAAATCCTGTAACGGGTTGATTAATACTATAATTAATACTTTATCAGAATCTTGATTTCATATAAAATACAAAAAATGCACGGGGAATGCAAGAGAAAAAAAGTTTTTGTTTAACCGCTAAAATATTGAAATTCAATTAATTCTAATGTTAGAATACCAATGAGGAGTAACCTTTCGTAGAAAAACTGGATAGGATATATCTGTAATGATGGTTTACCCTACTCGTATTTCAGTGATTGGGCCGGATTAGTATTGGCAGCTTTTACTGTTTGGGTAGTGACAGCTATCAAGGCAAACACGATTACCAACAGGCCTGTTATAAAAAAAACGAACCAGTGAACACCGGCTTTGTAGGGATAGTTGTCCATCCATTTTATTATAGCCCACCAGGTTAGAGGGGTGGCTATCACAATGCCGATAAGGACCAACTCTAAAAACTCCTTTGACAGCAAGAAAAGTATATTGGTAACGCTTGCCCCATTTACTTTTCGAATTCCTATTTCTCTTGTCCGCTGAAGAACAGTATACGAAGAGAGCCCGAATAGTCCTATTGCTGCAATGATTATAGCAACCAATGAAAACACACCGATTGCAACAAAAATTTGCTTCTCAATCCTGTATTGACGATCATAAAACTGATCCAGGAAAAAGTAATCAAAAGGATTTCCGGAGAAAAATTCATTAAATGTACTTCTCAGTAATTCGATTGCCTGATTCATTCTTTCAGGACTTATTTTCATGGCGATGAAGGTGTTGTCTGCCGGTATATAATGGTAGAGTAAAGGAATGGGTTCCTGTTTCAGTGACATTTGGTGGTAGTTAGCTATTACACCAACAATATGCCTCTCTTCACCGGCAATATAAACCTTCTGACCAATTGCGGCCTCCGGTGAATCATATTCCAGAAATTCGACCGTTTTTTGATTGATGATGACTGCCAGATCTTCTGTTCCATAATCCTGTGAAAAATTACGACCAGCAAGAAGTTCAATATCAAAAGCTGGAATATAATCTTCGTCCATTCCAATTTTATACATAACCCCCCTGGTTACTTCTTCATTTATTTTTCGTATGCCACTTGCCCAAAAGATTTCATCACCAGGAATGTTTGTCGATGCAGTTAAATGGTCGATTCCTGAAATTGAGTTTATTGTCTCTTTAAACGTTCTGAATCTTTCGGTAAAGGTTGTATCAATACCCATTTCCGGTCCTCTCAGAACCAGTGTCTGTTCAATATTCACTCCGAGATCTTGATTGCGCATGTACCGTAACTGTGAGTAGACCAGAAATGTTCCAGCAATAAAGGCCACCGAAGCTGTAAACTGGAAAACTACCAGGATCTTTCTTAAAAGATATCCCTTTCCCGAATCACTGAATTTTCCTTTCAATACTTCAACCGGTTTGAAAGAAGAGATTATGAATGCCGGATAAAGTCCGGACAGAAGTGCTCCAACAATAAAAAGTAAAGTAAGCCCTGCCCAGAAAAGGGGTTCGACAAACAGAGCCATTGTCAGGTTTCTTCCGGTAAGCTGGTTAAACGAAGGAAGAACAAGAGCTACGATCAAAACAGAAATTACAGCAGCAAAGATATTCATCAGCAAGGCTTCGGCCAGGAATTGACGGATCAACTGTTGTCTATGGGCTCCAACAACTTTGCGTATACCGACTTCCCTGGCTCTTTCAAGTGCACGACTACTGCTCATATTTATGTAATTGACCCAGGCAATGACAAGTACCGAAAGCGCGATAAGAGACAGAACTGAAACAACTTTCCCATCTCCGTTTTCTTCGGGTTCTGATTCCTGCAAAAGGTCTGAATACAGATGTATGTCTTCAATCGGTTGCAGAATGAATTCCTGATAACCATTGTATTCTTCCCACTCTTCCTTTTTTTCTTCGGCCAGCCATTCTGCAAATTTCTGTTGAAAAGACAATGGATCCGTTCCCTCCGCCAGCAGAACATACGTGTTAAAATCATACCATCCCCATGCTATCCGGCTTTGATTGTCGGAAAGTTGATGCAATGTTTCCGCTGAAATAAGCACGGTGAACTTAATGTGGGAATTTTCCGGAACATCTTTTATTACACCCCTGACCTCACATGAATGTTCTCCCCAGAAAACAATCTCTTTGCCAATCGGATCCTGGTTGCCGAAATATTTTTTTGCCGTGGATTCAGTTACAACCGCTGTGAAGGGTTTCGATAATGCAGAGGTATCCCCTAACAGCAATTCCCAATCAAACATCTTCAAGAAAGAAGGGGTGACAATTTGTATTTTCCTCTCCCGGAAAGAAAGATTATCATCGGTCGAAACAATACCCTCCAACGGAAATGCCCAGGAATATTCAAGAACCTCGGGAAAATTGTCTTTCATTGCCGGCCCAACTGCAGGAACTGCAGCAGCACAGGAAAACATAAGGTTACCATTCCGGTAAGCATCATACCTGATCCGATAAATGTTTTCGCTTTGTGCATGGAATTCATCATAGCTATGCTCATAAAAAACATACTGCAAAAGCAACAGGCAGGCAGCTATGCCTACCGAAAGGCCAAGAAGGTTTAAAACAGAAAAGACCTTGCTCTTATAAATATTTCGAAATGCTGAAACGAGGTAGTTTATGAATATCTGCATCAGTCAATAAATTGATTTGATTTGATTTCATTTCAGGTATATCCGCTGGATGCCTATCCAGAACTAATGGATCGACAAGTCAGAAAGTGATTGATTTTTTCACCGCTGTTAATCAATACGAAGTTCTTCTTTGTCAAAGACTATTTACTTGGACCTAAGATTATATAAATGTAAGAGAAATTATTCAAATTTGAACTGTTCCGGCATTTGATTCTTCTATAATGGGATCGGTACTCTCTCATCACTAACCTTAACGTAAGTAAAATTTCCCTCGGTGACTTTGATCTGTTTTTCAATTTCGTATCGTCGGTTTACCCATGCTTCAATATGGACGGTAAGGGATGTTCTCCCTTGTTTAATCACATCAACATAACAGGATAAAATATCTCCATTGAAAACCGGCAATTTAAAGGTTATTGAATTGATGGCAACCGTAACGATTCGTCCTTTAGCAATCTTCTGAGCAAAGATACCTCCGGCAATGTCCATTTGTGAAACCAGCCATCCTCCGAAAATATCACCTGCCGGATTGGTATCTTTCGGCATGGCCAGGACCTGTATGGTCAGTTCTCCTTTGGGTTTTTCTTTCATACTATTATGGTTTTAACTGCAACCGACACAATTATCAGAGCAGGAGATTACTTTATTATGTAAAGTTTTCCGGGATACCCGTCAACCAGTCCGGCTTTTTCTCCATCAAAGATCATGTTGTCTTCCAATCCCATGCGAATGATTTTCCCTTCCCATTCAGGGATTGCACCCACGACATTAAATTCAATCGCATAAGTTGTATTCGGATAGAGAAGGTGTTCCCCTGTGCCCGGGAGCCATTCCTGGTTGTCCGTTCTTCCGATGGTCATTCCCGAGCCATGGCCAAAATAGTTAACCGGATGGCTGTACATCGTGGGATTCAACCCCTCTGCTTTTCCCCTTTCAAGAACATTCTTCAAAATTTCATTCCCTGATCTGCCGCCCACCATTTCCTCAAGAATAATTTCCTGAAATCGAATTCCTTTTTTATAAAGATCTTTCAGCCCCTGAGGAGCATCATCCTCATCTAATTTACAAACGTATGCCAGGTGCTGCATATCTGTTGTTAATCCCATATAGCTGATTCCAACATCGCAATGAAGCAGGTCTCCTCTGTGGATAACAGGATCTATGTTATACTTTTCTCTGTTTTCGGGTGAGCGGATGATATCCAGCGATGGGAAAAACCAGTAATCCAGTTTCATCTCTTTGATCCGCTCACAGATCCACCATCGAACTTCATCGCTGGTTGTAACATCAGGGATTATGATGTTGTTTGAATAAAACTCTTTTATCAATTCATGCGCAATCTGGCAGCAGTTTTTGAAAAAGCTAACTTCCCACGGGGTTCTAGTTTCAAACCATCCAATAACTACATTTTTTGCAGATACAAGATGCTCCTGGTATTTTTTATCCAGTGCATTGTAGAGTTGCTCATAGTGGAAATGGGATAAACCATTGGCATGACTGAAATCATCAATAGCGCTATTATCATAATTGATCCCGATTTTTTTTGGATCAGTTTTCCTGATATATTCAGCGACAGCTTCAAATTGTCCTTCTGCACCATTAGACCGGTCTTCGAATATTCCTTCATACATATATCCGGATGCATAAGGACCATGCCAGGTGGCTGATAGTTTTTTGAAACCATCTTTGCTATCATGAAAAATCAGGATCGATAATCTTCGTGCTCCGTCACCAGGCCAGGTTGTTAATGTTCTATATACGGGATCTTCGCTGTATTCAAAACAGATCACGATCCACATGTCTATTCCTTCCCGGCGCATGATATCCGGTAATACATGATTCAGTTTCCATTCCAGGTTTTTGTTATACAATTCTGCCTGTTTTTCGAGAGTCAGAATGGGCGGGTAGTTCTGTGGCCGAACTGGCAGAATAAGCACGAACGAAAGCAATAAAATGATCAGTGTTTTCATAGACTATTCGAATTATTAAGGTTCCTGTTTCTTCTGTTTTCTAAACGAGGAAGGTATGAGTGTAAAATTGGTAATCCCGAATTTTCTGGCTAGCATTTCAATCCCTAAAAGGGATACAGCACCTCCAGGCAGTATGGACACCGATGCAAAAACAGAGATTCTTCCAACATCCTTAAGTTGTTCTAATGCCTCTTTCACTTTTTCGGGAAATAATCCAATGGCAATGCTTCAGCAATTTTTTCCCTCGCCCAGTATCCGAACACCATAACCGATCCGGGATCATACAGATATCCATCTGTATGGAAAACAGTTCTGGTGGACAGGGGTTTGATCCAGGATTCCTGATAAGGCTGAAGCTTATCAATGGTTCTCTGATATCCCATACCCCTCAGGTTATCCGATTCATACACATACCGGATATGCATATAAACGGAGCTGAAGAACACCATTCTCTCATATTCCAGGAACGTACTGCTTCTGACAAGATCTTTCTCATCGGATAATTCCGGTTCCGGTTTGTTTTTTTCCTGTCTCTGATTGGCAAATGGGATCATTGAATTTGTCCTTATTACCCTGAAGCCATCCTGATCAAGAGAATGATGAGCCAGAGAAGTCAGGAAATGTCGAAACGAACCATAATAGGCCTCTCTTCTATACTGCTCCCATCTCTGCCTCTCTTTCTCATCCCGGGGAGTCAGTGGTTCAAACTTTTCTTTTCCAAGATAAATATTTGATCCATCCGGTCTAAGCTCAAACCGTTCCAGAATATAGTGGATACGGTATCCCAGTGCCCTGTTTTCAATAACCAGCATGTCGTTCGTTTCGGCAAGCAAAACCTTTGACTCTTTGTCATAATGAAACCGTAAAACTTCCGGATTCAAAATTTCACATGCTGATACATTGGGAGTCGTCCCCAGGAAGCAATTCTTAAACTTCCTGTAGTTTGATCTCCAGGTACTTTTGCTCTTTTTTTCCACCACCTCCACCATATCCAGTTCTACAATCGAGGGAATCATCTGAACATCCTGCTCAATCCTTTCTCCATTGATGATCAATTTTCTTTCAAAGGTTTCATAACCCACAAAGGATACGACCAGTACATGCTGGCCATAGGGAACATGGTCCAGCCGGTACATGCCATTCTCATCCGAGATGCAGCCCAGGGTTGAATTGGCAATAAATACCGTTGCATAAGGTAATGGGGCTCCCTCGTTATCTGTTATATTCCCTGTAATTACAGCGTTTCTCTGATCCTGAACCCATGAAGCGGTATGGTTATTAACAGCACTTCCCGGATAATCCTGAAAAGGAATACACCCTAAAATAAAAAGTAATGCTGCATGCATTATTATTCCCCTGGATAAGGATCTTCGTGTTTATATTGTTCACGAAGATCCTGTTGGTTATGGTGATCCATATCAACTGATTCCCCGAATTTACAAGAAAATTGTTTATCTCCTCTATCCATAGTAGATTTGATTTCAAAATGAATCGATCAGGAACGAAGGAAAATGGAGTATTCGCTTGAATGGAAACCGGAATTTTTTGAAGCGATTGTATTACTAACAACGGTAAGTATTTGCCTTGTTGGTTACGGGTTGACCATACGCTCCTCGTATTTACACAAACTATTTAATCGAAAATTTGGAGACGAGAGGGGAACAATCCGGTGGATTTTCTTCTGGCGTTATGCCGGGTTTTTTTACTTCTTACTGATTCCTGTGGTAGTAATGTATACATTGTTATCACAGGATATTACCCGGTATGGTGTCGGTATTGTTAACCTTCCGGAATCCCTTATTTGGATTTTGGCACTGGGTGTGCTTATTGTCTTGTTTCAGGCAATATTCGCACGTAACCCGGTTAACCTGGATCACTATCCTCAGATTCGTGTTCCGGTTTGGACCGTTTCACTGATCGTCAAAAACTCTCTTGGCTGGTTTCTGTACCTGGTTTCATACGAGTTCATGTTTCGGGGCTTTTTGTTGTTCGGATTAGTAGCTGTTTTTGGAGCATGGCCGGCGATCCTGGTAAATACCGTTATTTACTCCCTGGCACATCTTCCCAAGGGAGCCCGGGAAACCATCCTGGCTATTCCATTCGGAATTTTAATCTGCTACCTCACACTGAGAACAGGAACCATCTGGGTTGCTGTTTTCCTCCACTACATTCTGGCTGTTTCCAATGACATTTTTTCAATCATTGCCCATCCGGATATGAAATTCAAGAGCTGATTCCCGTTTCCCGGAATTTGTTTATTTTTGTTCTGGTTTCGGGGCATTAGCTCAGTTGGTTTAGAGCACTTGCTTGACAGGCAAGGGGTCACTGGTTCGAATCCAGTATGTCCCACAAACAGAAAAGACTGCCAAAGGTGGTCTTTTTTGTTTGTAAGTATATTCTTGAGAGAACTTGTCGTTCGAACCGAGGAGACTGCATTGCAGGCGACGAGCTCATGAACGATCCGCTTTAGCGGAGAGTGAATAATCCAGTATGTCCCACAAAATAAAGAGGCTGTCTCAAAAGTCATATTTTTGGTCATCCTGAACTCCGGCCGGCAGGCAGGTGATTCAGGATCTCGTGTGTCTGGTTATTAATATATTGAGATTCTGAAAAAATTTCAGAATGACGATCTTTGGGACTTTTGAGACGGCCCCTTTATCGTTAATAGTTAAACGTTATTTGTTAATAGTCGTATACCTTTTGTGCTATTAATTCCATTTAAATAATTGATTATAAGCTAGTTATTCAAAACATTTAAGTAGGTGTCTGTCCCTATTTAATTTATTTGGGAATCCTTTTTTTGTATCCTTCTTCATCTTCGATTAATTCAATATCTTTGTTATAATCTGGTATTTATGAAGGAAAGCCTGCTCTATCCTCGATTGGATCGAGGTGCATGCCAGGTCAGTTCCCTGAAATAAATAACCTATAAATTATACGCCCATGAAAAAGAAGATCACGCGCCGCAGGTTTATTGAAACCACACTGGCAGGTACAGCAGCCGTTGCGATGGCTCCTGCACTGAGTTGCAACATGATTTCAAATCCCTATGATCCAAAAGGATTACCCACACGTGTTCTTGGAAATACCGGTGTTACCGTGCCCATTTTAGGATTTGGATGCGGGAGCAGATGGATGGCAGTTGAAGATGACGATGAGGCACTCGGGATCCTTGAACATGCGCTCAATAACGGTTTGTATTACTGGGATACGGCAGCCAATTATGGCAATGAACGGACATCCAGTGAGGAACGGATCGGTAAGCTTCTTCCAACCCGGAGAAAGGAGGTATTCCTTGTAACCAAGGTTGACGAGCGGGAAGGGGAAAAGGCGAAAGCGAGCATTGAAAGAAGCCTGAAACGGCTCCAAACTGATACTATCGATCTGTTGCATGTGCACAGTATTGCTTCCGTTGCAGATGCCGAAAAGCTTGGAGAGAAGGGCCAGGTACTGGAGGTGCTCCACGACTATAAGCAACAGGGCATTGTCCGTTATATTGGTTTTACCGGGCATGCCACAGCGGATGGAATGAAAAGAGCAGCCGAGCTGTACGATTTTGAAGTGATGATGATCGCATTGAACCACTACGTTGAAACCACAGCTCAACCTTTCGAGGAACATGCTGTTCCGTTTGCCGCAAACAAGGGCATGGGGGTTATTGCCATGAAGGTAATCCGACCGAGGGAAACGGTGGAAGGTCTCGCCCCGGAGATGCTTGTGCGCTATGCCCTGTCCGCAAAACATTTTTCCCTTGCCAACATCGGTACCGACAGCATGGAGGTACTCAAAGCCAACCTGGCACTGATAAAAGATTTTAAACCCCTTGATAGCCAGGAAATGAAGGACCTTCAGGCTGCATTAGAACCCTTCTTCCAAGATAAAAACCTGCCCTGGATGCATCCCTCTTATGTGGATGGACGGATGGTATAAATAGATGTTTGCAAAATTTCCGGTTTTATTTCAGAATTTGCAAAAGTTGAACCTGATTATAACATTTACCGGCAAATGAAAACCATTGTAAGGCTAATAGTCACCGGTTTAGTTCCTTTTCTTCTGAATGGAACAATCTCCTGTCAGACCAATGCAAAGCAACCGCTATATACTATCCCGGATACTAAAGTACAAACCGTTGAATCCAGGTATGTAGAAAATATGGTTTACAAGATTGATATAGCAATTCCTGAAAATTACTTCCGGACGGAGAAATGTTATCCAACACTATATATTCTGGATGCCTGGTCGTATTTTGGCTTTGCTGTTCAGGCTTACCGGGCACTTCGGGTGTTCGATGAAGTACCCGAAATGTTGATTATTGGAATTTCACACTTTGGTGACTCAAAAGATGATGTATTTTATCGAGCCAGAGACTACACACCCACTGAAGTGGATTCATCCCAATGGCTTCCAAAAACGGGTGGTGCTTCTGAATTTCAACAATTCATTGAATATGAATTATTTCCTTTCATTGAAAATAATTACCGAACAACAGTAGGAGACCGGGCAATTTTTGGTGCTTCAGCAGGTGGAATTTTTTGCACTTATCTTTTGTTTAATCATCCTGGAATGTTTTGCCGTTACATCATTGGCGGACCAGCCGGGTGGTATGATAATTATATCGTATTAGACTACGAGAAGAGGTATTCAGAACTGCATGACAGCTTACCAGCGAGGATTTTCATGACCGTTGGCAGTACGGAACATGAAATGCAAATTAAAGGTTGGGCTTCATTAAAAGATTCGATGATTTCCAGAGATTATGACGTCCTTGAGATGACGGCTTTTAAAATCGAAGATGAAGGACATATTTCACAAGCGTTGATCGCCTTCATCAAAGGATTAAAGGCAGTTTTCAAATAAGAGTAACAGAGATAAAAAGACCCGGTCACCAGGTGGTGCCGGGTCTTTTTCATTAAAACCGTAGTGCTACGATTCAATTTTCTCCAATTCTTTCCAGACCAGTGCGCTGGCGCCTACAATGGCAGCCGTACCGGCTTTGAGTTCTGAGGGGAGAATTTTAACTTTATTGCGAAAGACCGGCAGGACATGCCGTTCCATGGAATCTTTTGTGGGTTTAAAAATCAGTTCACCAGCTGCTGCTGCACCGCCGAACAGAAAAATGGCTTCCGGGCTCAGGTGGTCAACGGTAATGGCCAGACCCCTGCCCAGCAACTCACCGGTTATTTCAAATGCCTCCTTTGCTATTTTATCCCCTTTTACGGCTGCATTGTACACCATTTCCGAAGTCATCGAATTAAAGGGTATTCCGGCAAGTTCACTTCGGCTATCGTTATATTGTGCCAGAAGTTCATATACCGTGCGTGTAATGCCCGGTGCAGAGCAATAGGCTTCCAGGTGTCCCAATCCACCGCACCCGCATAAACGTCCTTCAGGCACCACAACAATGTGGCCACATTCCCCGGCAAAGCCATCATGGCCATAAACCAGGTCCCCGTCCACGATCAGACCACTGCCTACTCCTGTACCGAGTGTTATCATCACAAAGTTTTTCATCCCCTTACCACCACCATATATCATTTCACCCAGTGCGGCAGCATTTGCATCATTGGTTAATTTGATGATTTCGATTTCGGGGACCTTCGCCTTAATCAGGTCTGCAAATTGAACCACTCCGACGAATGGCAGGTTGGGTGCAAGCTCAATGGTCCCCTTGTAATAGTTACCATTCGGTGCTCCGATCCCGATACCTGCAATATCAATACCGGTTGTGCTTTTTCTGACTGTATCAATTGCCGATTTAATCTCAGTTGCAAGGGTACTTGTGTATCGTTCCAGGATCTCTTCCGATTTTTTCTGGCTTGCATCCGGATTCTCTTTCTTCTGGGGAGTGGGCAACTGGGGCTTTTTCTCATATAAAACATTGCCATCCCGGTCAACAATTCCTATGGCGGTGTTCGTTCCGCCAATGTCGATTCCTATCGCTATTTCACTCATATTTTTGATCATCAGGTTTGCATTAATAAAATACGGATTATCTCATCCGGCTCCCTTTTGCTGCAAAGAAAAAGATGTAGGCATAGCAGACTGCCGGGACCAGAAATGCCCAGGTATATCCGGGGCCATCGGCAATGCTGCCCATGATAAGCGGAATGATTCCTCCACCAATAATCAGGCTGTTAATAATCCCTGATGCCGTGCTCAATTCCCCTTTATCCAGGTCTTTTACACTTAGTGAGAAAATAGTCGGGAACATGACCGAGTTGAAGAACCCGATGGATACCACGGTCCAGAGCGCAACCTGCCCGGTAGTAATTGCTGTAATGATTGCCAGAAGGGCTGCTACACCGGAAAATACCGATAGTGTACGGGTGTCACGACCGGCACCTATCTGCATGATAATGAAGTTAATCAATGCAACGATCAGGAAATATAAACCGTGTTTCCAATGCCAGTCGGTGACAAATGAACCAGCAAAAAAAGCAAGTACCAATATTCCAAGGACAAACTGGTATTTCCTGGCTGCAGTTTTTATATCCGAAAGCATAACGGCTCCAAAGAACCTGCCGATCATCGCACCACCCCAGTAGATTGATGCAAAACGGGAAGCGGCTTCGGCAGTCAGTCCCCCATTCTCAGGGATTCTGAGGTAATTGACAATTAAGCCCGCCGTACCGACTTCGGCCCCCACATAAAAGAAAATAGCCAGGGTACCCAACAGTACATGCGGGTATCTCCAAACACTTTTTCGAATTTCCCCGGGGACTGCTGCACCAGTAATTTCCGGAAGCTTCATTGCCATGATGGCAAATGCGATCAGCAGCACCAGGATCCCCATGATAATGAATGGCATCTGTACTGTTTTTGCCGCAGATGCAGCATCCAGCATTTCTCCGGCACCTTTGAAAACAGCGACGGAAATGATCCAGGGTGCAATCATGGTTGCAACTGAATTCAATGCCTGCACCAGATTCAACCGTCCGGAAGCAGTTGTATCGGGTCCTAAAGCCGTCGCATACGGATTGGCAGCAACCTGCAGCAATACAACGCCTGATGCAAGCACAAAAGTGGCTGCCAGAAACAGCGGATAGGACGGAATGGAGGCAGCAGGATAAAACAGGAAACTACCCAATGCCATTAAAATCAATCCGACAATCAATGAAACTTTATACCCGATTCTTTTCACAATATAACCGCTTGGAATGGAAAGGATGGGATAGGCAATGAAAAAGGCAGATGTAATAAACTGCGCTTCAAATTCACTCAATGTGAATACTTCCTTTACTTTGGCACTCAACGTAATAATAAACGTAGTCGCAAAGCCGAAAATAAAAAAGATAGCTCCGATAACGGAAAGTCCCAAGGTGTTGGTGGATTTCTTGTATTCCATTATGTTTCTTATTAGTTAATAGATTAATGATTGGTTAAGCCTGTTTCAGTTTGAAGAAAACAAATATATAAAATAATTGAGATTATCATTAAAAACAGGTTCTTTATACAGAAATAACTGGATGCGAGTGTTGTAGCCTGGTGTTATTCCAGTTCGTACTTTTTAATTTTTGCAAGCAAATTTACCCGTGATATTCCCAGGATATCAGCAGCTTTAGTCCGGTTTCCACCAGTAAATTTCAGTACTTTTCTTATGTGTTCCTTTTCGATCTCCTGTATTGACTGGGGTTTGAAATCATTATTAAGTTCTTCATCACAGCATTGCTGTGCATGAAAGAAATGAGGGAGTGATGTTCGCCTTAATTCCGTTCCTGTCTCAATAATAATTGCACTGTTGATGATATTCATCAATTCTCTCACATTCCCTGGGAATGGATAGTTTTTCAGGCAGTTCATTAAGGAGGGACAAATCTTTTTGACATTTTTTTGATATTTCTCGTTGAATCTTTCAAGAAAAAAATTGGCAAGTAATGGAATATCTTCTAGTCGTTCGCGCAGGGGTGGAAGGTTAATGGAATTGATATTAAGCCGGAAAAAGAGGTCTTTTCTGAAATTTCCATTTTGTATCTCCTCAAAAAGGTTTTTATTGGTCGCTGCAATGATCCGTACGTCTACTTTAATATTTTTTGTAGAGCCCAGTTTATAAAACTCCTCTTCCTGTAAAACCCGCAGCAATTTCACCTGGATGGGAAGTGATAATTCTCCGATCTCATCCAGGAATAAGGTTCCACCATTTGCCTCTTCGATAAAACCGGTTTTGTCTTTATCGGCACCGGTAAATGCGCCCTTCTCGTGTCCAAAAAATTCAGAGGAAAAAAGCTCATGGGCAAATGTGCCGGCGTTTACAGCGATAAATTGTTTATCTTTTCTTTTACTGATTTCATGAATGGCTTTTGCTATCAGTTCCTTTCCGGACCCGCTCTCTCCCCAGATCAGGACACTATTATCCGTCACGGCAAACTTCTCTACATACCGAAATATCCGGATCATCTCTTCATTATTGGTAATGATATTCTCAAAAACCCGTTTGTGTTTAAGATCATCCCTTGAAGCAACTCCTGATGCACCGGGTTTTCTCTGTTCCAGCTGAACATTTTTCAAGGCATTGTGAATCGTATCGAGTAATTTCTCCTCATCAATGGGTTTGAGCATATAGTCAAAGGTCCCACATTTCATCGCTGATATTGCCAGGTCCACATCTTCCACGCCGGTTAATACGATCGTAACGATACTGATGTTGTTCTCATTAATATACTTCAGGATATCAAGACCTGATACGTGAGGCATATCCATATCCAGCAAGAGAACATCAAATTTCTCCTTTTTCAGCAGATCAAATGCATTCCGGCTATCCTGAAGTGTTTTGGGTTCAAAACCTCCCGATTGAAGGAGAAAAATATTCAGAAAATTCAGGATTGCCAGATTGTCGTCGATTACGAGTACCTTTGTCATTTTTTATCATTTAATTTAACCGGGATGCGGATAGTAAAAGTTGTACCTGATCCCAGTGTGGAGTCCACCTCAATTTTTCCATGATGATCTTTTATGATACCATATGAAATGGATAAACCTAATCCTGATCCACCTTTATCTCGTTTGGTGGTAAAGAATGGATCAAAGATATTCCTTTTGGTTTTCTCATCCATTCCTTTTCCGTTGTCTGTTATGTTTATGACTACTTCTTCACTGGATTGGTCATAATCTGTTTTAATGGTGATCAATCCAACCCCATTCTCTATAGCCTGCGAGGCATTGATAATCATATTCATCAACACCTGCTCCAGTTTCGGAATGTTTCCGTTGAATTCAGGGACATTGGGATTAAGATCGAATGTGACCTGAGCTTGTTTCTTTATGTGTTTTTGTGTAAAGGTCAGGTGAGTTTTTATCAAATGATTGATATCCACCATGTCCGACAGGGTTTCTTCATCTTTTCGTGCAAAATTCCTCAAGTCGAGTACAATTTGTTTTGTCCGGTTTGCTCCTTCAATCATATCACCTATAAGGATGGAAATATTCTCTTTAAAAAGATCATAGGGTAACCGTGCGATTTTTTCATTGGGGTGCCCGTCAAAATAGTGATCCAGTATGGGAAAAATATCATTGAAGGCTTCCTGAATGATCTTGAGGTTCCCAAGGATAAATGTATTGGGATTATTGATTTCATGAGCAACGCCTGCTACCAGTTTTCCCAGCGAAGCAAGCTTATAGGATTGAATGAGCTGTGATTCCAGTTGTTTGTTCAGTGTAATATCCCTGCACACCTCAAGTACTCTTTCAACCTCCCCCTCCTTATCAAAAATAGGATATGACCTCATTAAGAAATACTTACCATCCACTGATTTTTCCATCATGCTGTTTTTCCCTTTCCCGAAAGTAACAACTGCATTACAATTAGGGCATTTATGATCAGCATTAAACAATTTTTTATAGCATTTGCCGGAATTACCAATTTCATCCTTGTTGGACATGATGATGTTATAATCCGGATCAATTACGATAATCCTGTCAGCAATCGCCTCAAAGAATGTCTTGAAGTTTTCAGAACCCTGTTGAAGTTGTTCTGTCAGTTTCACCAGGGTTTCATTTTTTGAAATGAGAATTTTCTGCTGTTCTTCAAGTGCGTTCTTCTTTTCATTGTTTTCGATGGCTCGGGCTATCTTGCCAGAAATTTCCCGGATAAGAGTCTCCTCTTCCTCCAGGAACCGAACCTTTTTTATCAGGTGTACATGAATGTTACCTCTCTTCTTCTTGTTGAGTTTAATATCAACATTCAACTCATTGTATCGTTTATATTTCAACGCATGTACATCCCCAAACATATTCCCATCCTGTTCAATTACAACTTTGGTGTGTTTTGGATGCTGAAATCCTTCTTTTATATGCTGGGTACATTTTTCAATGGCTTCACTAAGGGATTTACTGGATTCCAGAGTATGGCTTATTGAATAGAGGCATTCCAGTTCTTCAATTCTTGCTTCCAGTTCCCGTTCAATTTTCGAGAATTGCAGCACTTTATCTTTAACAGAAAAAATGATATAATCACTGTTGGTATGGCTCACCGGGAAAAAAAGAAATACATTCCCCAGCTTTTTTGAAACGAACGTCCTGGGTAACTGGCTTTCTCTTGCATTTTCCAGCGTTTCTTTCATCTGGTATTCTTCACTTTTTTCAGCATATTCCCTTTCTTGAAATTCTTCAAAATGGATCCCGGCATCTTCGAATGATTTCTTTATCTTATCCCCGGCAAAGACCACCTTGTTGTCTCTTTCAAAGACAATGACGTTCTTAAACAACTCTATGACTAATTTAAATTGAGGCAGGTATTCCATGACACATTAGTGAAAAAGGTTACTTTTTATATTCTTTCTGAAAAACATTTCTGAATAACTAAATGAGGTTTTTAATGGATTAATTGTTTTTAAATCGTAATCAATGATGGCAAAATTCGGCTTTTTATTTCGTGTAAAAAACTTCCCCAGAATTACTGGATTGACAAGGACACTGTTTGGTTTGCCTTCCCGATACATCCGATTAATTGTGCACATCTCTGAAAAAATCGCTTTGATAGACTCATACCCGAATCCACCGTTAAAACAGGAAGCCAGCTTCGAAATCGTTTCCCATCCTTCATTCATGTTGTTGGGATAAATAACCGGTATTGATTCCTGTAGTCTTCTTTCGCAATTTGTATATGTCCCACGATCTTCTATAAAGGATGGTGCAGGAAGAACAACTTCAGCTCGCCTCGCAGTATCGGTGTAAAATGAATCGTGGACCAGCAGAAATTCCATGTTCTTAAACCATCTGGCAGTATCAAGGCATGCAAGTGGATCCTCACCAAAAATAAGTACTGCCTTAATTTTGCCTTCCATCAGTTCCTTTTTGATGTCCGTTGGAAGAAAAACCCGTTCAAGGTCGGTATTCCACATTTGCTCAATTCTTTTAATCTCCTCCCGTTCAAAAAATTTGACATACCCCGGCAGGTGGTCGGGGTCAACACCCATATCGAGATGTCCTGCTGAGTTCGAATAATCTCGCAACAACATCAACCCATTATTTCTCCTTGAAAAGCGGTTCGTTAACAAAAGGTAGTTCCCAATGGCTTTCAAGTCGTTTTTCGTTTTTTCCTTCCGGGAATCCAGATTATAAATAAAAATGATGTTCGATGAAGGATTATTGAGGAGATCGACCAATGTATCAAATTTTTCTTCATCAATTTCTGCTATGTCACAGGCCTCTTCTTTCCGAAACATGGCGATCATTTTTTTCAATTCCTCCAGCCCTTCAACCGTTGAACGAATCGATGTTTCATCATACTGATTTCTTTCTATCACTTGTTGAATGATCGCATTCATCAGCACTGTATTGGTTCCTTTTCTGCTATCAATCCACAGGTCGGCAAATTTGGTAAGTTTTATTTCGGAGGAATTGATCAGGATCAGTTTTGTCCCATTCTTCTGTGCTTCTTTGATTTTCAGTTCCATAATCAGGTTTTCTTCCGACAGATCACCATTCACCACAACCAGCAGGTCGGCTTTCTGAAAATCATCCATGGTTACCGTTGACGAGGTTATACCCAGCGAGTCATCGAGATCGATCAGGGCTGTTTCGTTTACGAGCGTATCGATACTGGCAATGTTATTGGTCCCTAACCCAGAACGACCGAACTTCTGCAGCAGATAGAGTTGTTCATTGGGTAATTTAGGGGAGCAAAAGAGTGCAACCGACTGAGGACCATGTTGATCGACTATTTCTTTGATCCTTTTTGCAGCATGGTCAATGGCTTTATCCGAATCAACCTGTTCTGGTTTTCCATTTTTTCTTATAGTTGCACTTTGTACTTTATTACCATTCATCAGGTAGCGGTGACCAAACCGTCCCTTCATACACAAATAACCTTTATTGTGCGAATCTTTAATCCCCTCTGTTGAGTTTGATACATAAACGATGTCATCATTGATCACCTTGTAGTTTATTTTGCATCCGATGGAACAAAAATTACAGATGGTTTCTCTATTTTCTTTCGGGAGTGTACCCAACACTTTAAACGGGAATTTTTCTGTAATTGCACCAGTAGGGCATGTATCGATACAGTTACCACAGGATATGCAATTTGTATCAAGCAGTGGCTTTTCCATAGCAGGTTTAACAATAGCTTTGAATCCCCGGTAGACAAATCCCATTGAAGCCACTTTCAATATTTCCGAGCAGGTTCTGGTACATCTTCCACAATTGATGCATTTATTTGGATCCAGCAGAATGAATGGATGTCGAGTATCGACTTCATATTTCCTTGTCTCTCCCAAATAATCGGAAATATCCAGGTCAAATTCATCGGCTAATTTTCTTAATGCACAATCATAATATTCCGAACATCCACACTCCAGGCAACGTTCCGATTCGATACAGGATTGTTCATCAGTGAGCCCTGTTTCCACTTCCCTGAATGTCTTTTTTCGGATGGCAAGGGGTATTTCCGGCATGGTAATCCGGTCACTTTTCGTAATTCGTTCCAGTTCCCGTGAAGGGATTTCACCGAAGTAGTGTTTAAAACTCAGGTATTTGCCATTTCCCCTGCCGGTTTGACCGTTTTTAAGGTAGTCATCTATTGAACATGCTGCCTGTTTGCCCTGTGCGATAGCGCTAATTGCTGTATAAGCACCCGTAACAACATCTCCACCGGCAAAAACTCCGGGGATTGATGTTTCCATTGTTTTTTGATCAACAACAACGCTGCCCCAGCTCTCCAGCTTCAGGTCTTTTTCTCCTGTAAGAGAGGATGACTCGATCTGTTGTCCGATGGCACTGATCAGGAAGTCACAATCCAGAATGAATTCAGATCCTGGAATGGGCACTGGTTTGGGTCTTTCTCCTGGTCCGGCATCTTCCAGTTTCATTTTCAGGCATTCGATGGCTTTCAATGTTTTCCCATCGCGTATGATCGATTTGGGAAGGGTAAGGAAATTGATTTCAACTCCCTCATTTTGTGCAGCTTCAATTTCTTCGCTATGGGCAGGCATTTCGTTCCGGCTTCTCCGGTATATAATTTTCACCTCATCAACGCCACATCTCAATGCGGTCCTGGCTGCATCGATTGCTGTATTTCCACCACCCACGATTGCCACTTTCCCCTGGATTGCAGGAACACCTTTGAGGATCACTTCCCGCAAAAAATCGATTCCCGGGATGACACCTTCTGTATCGTTTTCTCCCTCCACTCTCATTTTGCTTGCCCGGTGTGCTCCAACAGCGATGAATAGTGCATTAAAACCAGCATCCTGAAGGGATTTGATACTGATCTGTTTGCCAAATTCCACCCCCGTTTGTACCTTGATTCCAAGTCCGGTTATCCAATTAATCTCGGCATCCAGAATTTTTTTTGGCAACCGGTATTCGGGGATACCATATCTCAGCATACCTCCCAGTTCCGGCAGTTTTTCAAAGATTGTAACCTCGTACCCTTCCAGGATCAGGTAATAGGCACAGGTTAATCCACCGGGACCTCCACCGATCACAGCAACCTTCTGGTTCTTCTTCTCTTTCAGGGCAGGGGTCCATTTGTTTTCTCCTTCCAGATCGGCAATATATCGTTTCAAATAGTTAATACCCACTGGTTGATCCACAATTGCCCTGCGACAGGCTGCTTCACAATCCCTGACGCATATTCTTCCAATGGAGAGTGGAAGGGGATTATTTTCTTTCACCAGCCGTATTGCGTCACGGTATTTCCTGGCAGAAATCAGAGCAATATAACCCTGTGCATCCACATGGGCCGGACAATTGTCAATGCATGGTCCAATGCAGTCGGCATAGTGGTTTGAAAAGAGAAGTTCCAGTGCTGTTTTTCTCGAACTTCTGACCCGTTCGTTGTTTGTATATATAACCATGTTATCCTGTATCATGGTGGAACAAGAGGGAATCAGTTTTTGTATTCCTTCCACTTCAACCACACAGATGAAACAGGATGTATCCGGTTCAATCCGTTTATCATGACACAATGTTGGGATCCTGTCAATCTTATGATCATGGATAACCTCGAGAATTGTTTTCCCTGATTCAGTAGTGATTTGCTGGCCGTTAATGGTTACTTTAATTATTCCCATGTCCATGGATCAACAGGTTAATATTTCTCCACTGCTTCAAATTTGCACACATCATAACATTGTCCACACTTGATACAGGCTTCCTGATCAATTGTATGGAGTTCTTTTTTTTCTCCTGAAATACAATTAACAGGACATTTAATGGCACACAGGGTACAACCTGTACATTTTTCCGGAATGATGGAATAGGTAAGCAGTGCCGCACAGCTATGGGCAGGACATCTTTTTTCATGAATGTGTGCTTCATATTCTTCCCTGAAATACTTGATCGTTGTCAATACCGGGTTTGGTGCAGTTTGTCCCAGTCCACATAAGCTGCTGTTTTTTATCTTCTGTGCTAACTCCTCAAGCAATTCAATGTCATGTTCTTTTCCTTCTCCTGCTGTTATTCTCTCGAGGATTTCAAGCATTCTTTTTGTCCCGATCCTACAAAAGGTACATTTACCGCACGATTCGTTTTGAGTAAAGTTGAGAAAGAATTTTGCCAGGTCGACCATGCAGGTAGTGTTATCGAGTACGATTAAACCACCCGAACCCATGATGGCACCTGTCTGGGTAATTTCGTCATAATCGATTTTCAAATCTCCCATGGAAGCCGGAATGCATCCTCCGGATGGGCCTCCCATCTGTACTGCTTTAAACTCTCTTCCCTCTTTTACTCCTCCCCCAATCTCATAAACAATTTCATTAATGGTTATTCCCATGGGTACTTCAGCCAGACCACTTCTCGCGATTTTCCCTGCCAGGGCAAACACTTTTGTTCCCTTGCTTTTTTTCGTGCCCAGAGCGGCATATTGATCAGCTCCATTACGAATGATCCAGGGTATATTGGCGTAAGTCTCAACATTATTGATGTTGGTTGGCTTACCCCATAATCCTTTCACTGCCGGAAAAGGAGGTCTCAATCTTGGAACGCCTCTTTTGCCTTCAATGGAGGCAATTAACGCGGTTTCCTCACCACACACAAAGGCACCTGCCCCTTCTTTTATTTTTATCCTGAAATCGAGATCCGAACCAAATATACCTTCACCAAGAAATCTTTTCTTTTCACATTGCTCTATTGCCAGTCTTAATCGTTTAATGGCAAGAGGGTATTCAGCACGGACATACACATAGGCTTCATCCGAACCGATCGCATAGGCAGCAATCATCATCCCTTCCAATACAGCATGGGGATCACCTTCCAGAACGCTTCTGTCCATAAATGCTCCCGGATCTCCTTCATCCGCATTGCAAATGATGTATTTTTTGTCTCCTTCCGATTCTCGTGCAAACTTCCATTTCAGCCCCGTGGGAAATCCGCCACCACCCCGTCCGCGCAAACCTGAATTCATTACCATTGTAATCACCTCATCGGGGGTAAGCTCTTCGATAATCTGCTGAACAGCCTGATATCCGTCTCTATCAATATATTCCTCAATGGATGTTGGATCGATCACGCCACAGTTTCTAAGTACTATCCGATTTTGTTTATTGAAAAAATCCTCCTGAAGTGACAGTGTGTTGCTTCTAACGATCCACTCTTCAACCGGCCGTTTATTCACAATATGCTGGTCAACAATTCGTTCGACTCTATCCGCTGTAACCTTGGCATATAAAAAACTCTCCTTCTCGTTTACCACTTCCACCAGTACCTCTTCATAACACATTCCCATGCACCCTGTCTCCTTTACAGGAATATCCAGATTTTTTTCCCGTACGGTTTTTTTCAGTGCTTTGTATACCAGGTCTCCTCCCGCTGAAATACCACAAGTACCCAGACCAACTTTTATTTCCATGTTCACTATTCTTCTATTCGGACGTCTTATTTTTGTATTTCCTTACTACCTTTTTCGTCCTGTCAGGTGTAAGGTTGCCATAGGTCTCTTCATTAATCATGATAACCGGAGCCAACGAACAACAACCCAGACAGGCTACGGACTGAAGTGTGAATAGCCCGTCGTCAGTAGTTTCATTTACGGAAATACCCAGTTCATTCTTGAGTGTATTAAGAATATTTTTTGCTCCATTGACATGACAGGCTGTTCCTTCACAAATTTTTATGACATGCTTGCCCAATGGTTTCAACCGGAACTGAGCATAGAAAGTAATGACGCCGTAAATCTCGGCAGACGGTATACCAACCACTTCACTAACGTAATGGATCACCTTTTCCGGAATGTAACCATAAGAATCCTGAGCTGATTGTAACAATGGTATTAACGCTCCAGTCTGATCCTTTTTTGTGATCAGGTCAATTTTGAAATTTTTAATTTGCGGTCCTCTCTCCCGGATATCCCTCTCAGCCATTGGTTTCCTTTTGTTAAAATATAAAACATGATATGGATACCCGAAAACCGGGCACCATACCATGATCTGTTATTTACTACGAATTGAGTCTCTTATGAAATGCTTAGCTTTTGAGCGGTTAAATATAATTGGGACAAAGAATAATGATAATGATAAAACTCATCTATTTTTACATCTCAAACATGTTTACCACCGGGAATTTTTTAACTTTTAAGACACCATCCAAACCAATGATCTTATTTTCAACAAACCGGTCAACCTCAGTGAAGTAACTTCCATGAACCATCAGTACCAGGTTATATTTACCTGTTGTAACATCACAGAAGGCTACGTTTTCTTCCGAATGTAATACCGAGTAAACCTTCTCAAGATGATCATTTTCCAATGCGATAAGAACATAGGAACATACACGCTGGCTAAAATTCCGTTCTTTGGCTTTATCATCAGAAAGTGTGATTTCAGCATGCTCAATGATCTCCCTGATTTTTTCATTTTCTGGTATGGTACCAATCGTCATAAAATCAACTTCATCAACACCATCCATTTTCTTCACTCTGTTTTCAAGTATCTCTTTACATTCTCCTATGGTATCAGCATGAACCAGCAGTATGATGTCGTATTCTCCCTGAGTGGCATCGCAATAGAGTACGTTGTCCATGAAATAGAGCTCCCTGTAGATGGAAAAGAAATTTGCATCCTTATTGATCTTCAACATCATAAAAGCCGATTTTGATAGGGCTTCTTTTTCCTTTTCCGGAACCTCAACCTCTTGTGATGGTTCAGGCAGATCCAGAACTTCATTGAATTTATTGGTCAAATCGTCAATGGTGAATGGTTTTTCCAGTAACAGGCTTGCTTCAAGAGTTTCAATTTCATTTCTTACTTTATCGGCATAACCTGTAATGAAGATGACCGGTGTATCCGGATATTTCGATTTGATCATCTTTCCCAGTTCAACACCATTGATGTCTGGCAATAAAATATCAAGCACGATGGAATCCAATGGAATCTCCTCCTGTTTAAGTGATTCCAGCTTTTGCAGGGCAGACAAGCCCGTATCACAATTTTCAACGGCAATCCCTCTTTGGTTTAATCCTAAGGTCAGGCTTCTTCTCAAGGATGATTCATCATCCACTAATAAAATTCGCTTTTCCATTGTTAATTCCTCCATAAATTTTAATGATTATTTTTTCTTGTTGAGATCCTTTTTTGACACTTCTCTATCAACCCACATGCCAAACCTTATAATATGTTGATATTCTGTGCATTATAAATTTTTCATTATAAAATCAGCCGATCACTTCTGGAAAAAAAATTTACAGTAAAATCATAAGCGTCTCTTTTTGAGTAAGATACAAACTGATAAAAAAGTTAACACTTTACACCGGTTTGCACATTCCCTTTCGGTTTTAACATTCTCTCCTTCCTTCTTTTTGCAGTGTTATATAGTTTTCACTACCTTCAAAAATCACTAATTCTGTACTCTATGAATGCTTTAAAAAAACACCTTCCGGAGGTCCTGTTTATTGCAGCCATAATTCTCATTTTCTTTTTATCCTTCATTTTATGCTCTCCTCCTGCGATGGTTCCTTCCGGTGCACCTGAGGATCAATTTTCGGCCGAGAGGGCATTCTCTCATACCGTTCAGATTGCCCGGGCACCTCATTGTCTTGGAACAGCTGAACATACGAGGATTAAAGAATACATTCAAAACGAGCTTCTGAACCTCGGACTGGAATATGGGGAGCAAGATACGACTGCTGTTTATGATCAATCTGGTGTGAGGGCCGGTTACGTTTCCAATCTTTATGGGATATTGAAGGGAAACGGTACCGGGAAAAAGGCGGTTCTGTTTCTCGGGCATTACGATTCGTGTCCGCATACACCGGGTGCAGCCGATGATGGTTCGGCTGTTGTATCCATGTTAGAAGCGGCGAGGGCTTTAATAAACAGCGGCCCATTCGATAATGATATCATCTTTCTTTTTACCGATGGTGAAGAATCCGGATTATTTGGAGCAAAAGTTTTTACCGAAGAACATCCGCTAATTGAAACCATTGGAGTCGTTATCAACATTGAAGCAAGGGGGTCCCGTGGCCCTGCCCTTGCATACGAATTCAATGAAAACAACGGGTGGATCATCCGGGAACTGAACAGGGCTATGCCCAGACTGTACGCTGGTTCAATATTTTATGAGATCTATAAACGCATGCCCAATAATACCGATTTTACCATGTTTCGCAGGGCTGGTTTATCCGGGGTTAACATGGCTTTCATAGACGATTATGTGAACTACCATAGCATGACGGATTCACCGGAAAACCTCAGTCTGAAAAGCTTGCAACACCATGGCGATTTCATTATGGCCAGTGCTCGCCACTTTGGAAACATTCCCCTCGAAAACACGAAATCAGAAGATGTTATTTTTTTCAATTGGATCGGATCTTCTATGATCATCTATTCTGCCAGATTGAGTCTATTGTTGATTGTTATTGTCATGGTGCTCGCAATAATCTTTTTCTTTTTGGGTTTCAGAAAGCGCCAGCTCCGGTGGGGACGTGTATTGTTAGGATCATTGCTCTTCATTCTAACCCTGACATTTATCCTTTTTATTTCATGGCTGTTGTTACTGGGAATAAAAAAGGGTTATCCCCACTACAATCATTTTTATGATTTGAATTTTTACAACGTTAAATACTATTTCTTGACTTTTTCGGCTTTATCTCTTGTCTTTTTTTCGCTGGTTTATGGGCTCTTACAAAAACGTTTCAGGGTTTTGGAGCTTTATTCTGGTATTCTTATGTTCAACATTATCCTGCTGTTTTTTATCCACTTTCTTATTCCAACAGCATCCTATCTTGCAGTAGTTCCATTGTTATTCCTACTTGCCGGAGGAATTATTACGGTTTTGAAAGATCTGTCATTTGAAAACAGGAAATCATTTTTCTTTTTGATTCATCTGATCGCTATTTTACCGATCCTTGGGTTGTATGTACCGTCCATCAATTTGTTTTATACTGCCCTGGGACTGGAGTTGATTTTTGCCGGATTGATCCTGTTGACAATTCTCTGGGGATATTTAGTTATTCCCATTTGCCTGGTAACCAAAAAACGAGTCTGGATCTTTCCATTGATTGCCCTGGTGATTTCCGGGACGGGTTTTCTAATGGCTCACCTCCATTCGAAACCCGCTCCTGAAAGACCGTTACAAACCAGTTTAAATTATTACTTCGACAGTGACAGCAGTCGTGCCTTGTGGGTATCGGAATTTCTTGAAACGGATGAATGGAACAGTCAATTCTTCCAGAATGGGATAAGGGAACCGTTAACCGAGATTTATCCTCATGCCGACAGGCTCCGTTTAAAAAGTCCTGCCCCGGTTGTTTCCCTGGCTCTTCCTGAAATGGAGATATCTTCCGATACGGTTATTGAAAACCGGCGTTATATTGAGCTCACCATTACCACTCAAAGGGGAGCTGCATTTTGTGAGGCCTACTTTCATAAAAATTCCAAGCTGGTTGTTACCAGTGTAAATAATCGGCAGGTAGGTGCTGATACATACAAAAATTGGACAGGGGAGTATTGCGAATTGGTATATCACGGGTTACATGCCCATCCACTCCATTTATCCTTCAGCTGCACCGGGGATGAACCATTGGAGATGTTTATCATTGAAAGGAAATTTAATATTCGAGAGATTGAGGGTTTTGATCCGATGCAGGAATGGGTCATTCCCATTACAGGGTATAACAGTTACCAGGAGATCATAAAGAAAAGCTGGAGGTTTTAACCAGCATCCCTGTTTCCCATGGCAATGTTATAATCGGTTCCTTCGGTTGTAAAAACCATTTCACTAAAACTGAGTTCCATGTCTCCTTTGGAGATTCCTTCTTCCTGTTCCTGTGCAAAGGTAAAGGACACAAAAAGTACAAAAATCAAAACAATAATACCTTTTTTCATGAAAATAAATAGTTAAATTAGTAGCTAATGTGAAAGCATATTATTTTTTAATACCAAAAACACCGATGATGCGATTTCCCAATTTCATTTCTTTTAAGGCACAGGTCAGGTTATTTTCATTAGCCGTGTTGTATCTCATTTCACAGACCTCGTATACTCAACTGATCTATCCTGAAAAACAAGCCGTACTGGATTATCTTTCCAAGCCAGAAATCCTGGAGAAGTTTGGAAAGATCTCAGATGCCATATGGTCTTTTGCCGAGCTGGGTTTACATGAGTACAGATCTTCAGAATTGCTAGCCAGGAACCTGGAAGAGGCGGGATTTACGGTTGAGCGTGGATTAGCTGGAATGCCCACCTGTTTTGTGGCAACCTATGGATCCGGGAAACCGGTCATTGGTTTGCTGGGTGAATTTGATGCACTTCCCATGCTTTCTCAAAAAGGGAGGGTTCCTGAACAGGATCCTCTGGTGGAAGGTGCCCCGGGCCATGGGTGTGGTCACAACACCATGTGTACCGCTGCTGCAGCGGCAGCCATTGCCGTTAAACAAGCCATGGATCAATTCAATATAAAAGGAACCATCAAGCTATTCGGATCCCCTGCAGAGGAGACGATCATCAGCCGGCCTTATATGATCAGGGCGGGTTTATTTGACGGAGTGGATGCCGTTATTGACAACCACAGCAGCAGCAAGTTCGGAACATCGTATGGAAAGGGAGGGAATGCTGTGTTTTCAACCATTTTTACCTTTCGCGGAACTACAGCTCACAGTGCAGGGTCCCCCTGGAGTGGACGCAGTGCCCTGGATGCTGTTGAACTAATGAATATTGCCACCAATTACCTGCGTGAGCATCTTCACTACACATACCGCATGCATTATGTCATTCTGGAGGGCGGTGAAGCGCCAAATGTGGTCCCGGACAAAGCCAGTGTCTGGTATTATATCCGGAATACGGATGAGCGTGTTGAACCAATGTATGAACGGGTGATCGATTGTGCCAAGGGAGCTGCATTGGCTACCGGAACAGAATTGTCCGATATCCGTTGCCTGACAGCAGTACACCAGAAACATGCCAATCAAGCCGCAGCCGAATTATTCCAGAAAAACATTGAACTGGTGGGCATGCCGGAATGGACGAATGAAGAGGAAGTGTTTGCAAAGGCTTTGCAAAAAAACCTGCAAAAAGAAGAGATCGGGATGCCGGATAAAGTTGATTCCTTAAAGGCTCCAACCGGGGTTGCTGTTGGGGGTGGATCAACGGATGTGGGCGATGTTTCACTGATTGCTCCAACGGCAACGATTCTTTTCCCCGGGGCTGTGCCAGGTGCCATAGGGCACCACTGGTCTACCGTTGCCGGCAATTATGGATCTACAGCATGGAAAGGATTAAATGCAGGTGCCAAAGCCATTGCTGCATCCGCTATCGATCTGCTGACAAAACCGGAAGAGCTGAAGAAATTGCGTGATGAATTTGTAGACTACTCAGCGGATCATCCCTATAAATCCTTTCTGCCGGAAGATGCTTCTCCTCCTCTGGACCTCAATAAGGAGTTGATGGAAAAATGGAGACCACTGATGGAAGAATTTTATTTAGACCACCAGTAACTAGTTGATTTTCTTTACACGGAGTGCCTCTCCTTCCACAATCATTTTATAGCCCAGACCGACACTGTAAATTACAGCGGTAGGCCTGAATGCATGGTGATACCTGTAGGAGTACTCATCCTGTTGCCAGATCTTTCCATTACTGAGTTCGAAACAGGTATCGCCGGTCCAGCCGGTGAATTCACTAACAATAATATCCTCCAACACATCGGTGACCTGTTCCACAGAAACAAATTCCGATTGTCCGTCAACCAGAAAATAATAGGTCTCACCGTATTTATAAATGCTAATGGATGGCTGGTATGCCCGATAGTACCAATATTTTCTGATTGTCTGGATCCAGTATTGACGGTTAATGAGGGGAAAAAGCATTTCATGATCAAACCCCTTAAAGTCACCATTAATTTTGGATTTAAGGATAAGCTCTCCGTCCTGTATTATTTCTATGGCATTCATGATCGGGTTAACGCCAGGATGTATTGTCCTGTTTCTTCACACTCTGGCAAAGCATCCGTTAAAGAATAGATTCTATAATTAAATATACCTTAACTGATGATCAAATCCAAACGAGTTGTAATATTATACCGTTTCTGAAACTAGAATAAGTGAATGATTTACATTTCTATCGTGGTTATAAATCAGGATATTGCGAAATTGTTTTGGGGCAAAGGGTCCGTTCACCCGGATGATGTCCGGAATGGTTTTTCGTTTGATGATATTCGCCGCGAGCCAGACACCAAATGCTGATGATGTTGGGTATTCTCCGCAGAGGTGTTTAAAATAGGCCTGGTTTGTATTTTTAAACAATCCGTTTTGCAGGTGTTGGTAAATTTTGTTTGCATCCAGATCACCATTCAGACCAAAAATAACAAGGTCAATACCATCCACAGACAACTGTTTGCGTGTTAGAAATTCGGATATTCGCTTTTCAGATTCCACCAGATGCCCCGGTTTATAATATGTTTCCAACCCACGTATTGTGGCGTACGGGTTATTGTTTTTTTTCGCATTGAGGGTGAAGAAGGTTGAGCCCTCTCCGGGAACTGCTCCCACCGACTCACATTCTGCCAGGTGCAGATGATCAATCAACTCTTTCTTAAACCTGTGATTTACCGATTTTATTTCCTGGTGCTGCTTGGTTATTTCATCCACTCCCCCGACCAATATGCTGTTATCCGGTTTTTCCTGGAGCAGCAGCATGGCATTCAGAAGTGCATTTTCAAAAGAGAGGCTTCCATGCACATAGGTAATATTGTATTTATTGCATTTCAGCATGACGGCAATATAGGCTGCAATGGTATTATGAGTAGATTGGATAAACGAGGTCGGATTCAGGAATTTTTCCTGATTATCAATCATGGTTGTAAGGAACTTTTCCGTATCAGCCAGCATGCCCATTCCGGTTCCGGTGATAATGGCATCGGGCTCAACCACCGATGCGTCGTTCAGGGAGAGGGCAGCAGCGGTAACGCCGATTTTCAAACTTCGGCTGAGTCTTCGTGGAAGTACTCCTTTCGGTATGATTTCATTATAATCTGGTTCAATGCATTTCAGGAATAACCCTTCATGCTTGACAATCTCCTCAAGAAACAGGGAGTTGTCAAATGTCCTCTGCGGTGAGATATTTCCTATGCCATTAATAAACACTTCCATATCAACAAGCCGAAAAGATAAGACTGGAGTTATTCCCTCCAAAGCCAAATGAGTTACTCAGGACATGTTCGATTTTTTTATCTGTCACCAGCTTTTTGACCGGTTGAAAACTCAGTTCTGTCATCTGCGTTTCAAAGTTCAGATTAGGAAAACAGACCTGATGGATAATCGATAAGATAGAAAACACTGCTTCAATGCCTCCTGCCGCTCCGAGTGTATGGCCGGTGTAGGGCTTGGTTGAAGAGATAAACGGTACCGATCCGCCGAAGATTTTTTCAATGGCAATCCCTTCTGAAAGGTCATTGTTCTCTGTCCCGGTACCATGGGCATTGATGTAATGTATTGCTTCTTTTTGCAGCCCGCTTTGCAACAGGGCTTCATTCATGGAAAGAAATGCGCCAATCCCCTCGGGAGATGAAGCGGTCTGATGGTACGCATCATTGGCATTGGCACATCCTTTCAATTCGCAATATGTTCTCCTGGTGCCAACTGCCTGCTCCGATTCAAGAACGACATAGCCTGCTCCTTCTCCCAGGTTCAATCCTTTGCGGTTTTGATCAAACGGACGACAGGGTCTGCTATCCAAAATCATCAACGAATTAAATCCATTCAGCGTAAATTTTGACAGCGCATCGGTACCCCCGGCGATGACACGGTCAAGCATGTTATTTCTGATAAGCTGAGCCCCGAAAATGATAGCATTGGCTGATGAGGAACAAGCGGTACTAATGGTTGAAAGGTAATCCTTTGCATGAAGCAGGTCAGCAATTTTTTCAGTGCTGTCACTACAATCGTGTGTATCAACATAGATGCGAAACCGATCGGATGCCAGGTAATCGTAATAATGGATTTCCGTTTTATCCATGCCTCCAACCGTTGTGGCAGAAACCACACCCACTCTCAGGTCATCCGGGATTTTAGGATAGATACAGGCTCTTGTTGCCGCTTCCTTAGCGGCAATCATTCCAAGCAGAGCCGATCGGGTAAATTGCGCATGATCTTCTTTCCCCGCAAGTTCAGCCAGTTCTTCATTGCTGTGTTTTACTTCGCCAACCGGCAGTGACTGTTTATGTATGGTGTCCAGGTAGGAGATATCACCAATGCCTGAATGCGAGTTTACCAATGAGTGTAGGGATTCATCAACATTATCACCTATTGCAGTGATCAGACCAAAACCGGTTACATAGATCCGTTTGCTCATCCTTATTCCTGTTTCAATGCTACGTTTTTTTCAGCCGTTCGTATTGAAATGCCAACAGCATTGTCACAACACAAAAGAGTATAAGAGACAATGCTTGGGGTACGATTTTCTGAAGATCTGCTCCCCGTAAAAACAGATCATAAAATCCATCCACTCCCCAGTTTAGCGGTGAAATGACACTGATTTTTTGCATTATGGGTGGCATCATGTAGACGGGAACCCATATTCCTCCGATCGCAGCAAGAATAATTACGGATACGGATCCGAAAGAAGCTGCCTGTTCGTGACTGGTGGCTATCGTTCCAAGTAATACTCCATAACCCGTTGCTGCCAGTGCCACAGAGAGGGATAAAATGATAAGCGCTCCAGGATGCGAGCCAAGTTCAAGTGTCGGCATTCCCAGTAAGGGAAGAAAAACGATGCCAACCATCAGCATTAAAAAGAACTGGATCAGACAAACCACAAGATAGACTATGATCTTGGACAGAAGAACGGTAATGTATGAGCCGGGCATTAACTTCAGTCGCAAAGCACTACCATCGTCCCGCTCTTTAATAATATTTCCAGTCAGGGGAATGATGATAAAGAACATGGCGAACACAGTCCAGGCAGGAACATTGTGCTGTACGGAGTTGGGAAGTACCTCATTATACTTGTTGGAAGCATAGGTTTGTTCAATGGTTATCCCGCTCTCTCCCAAAAACGACAATTCACTCCCTTCAGGCAACAAAGGTTTTACCTCTTCAGTGAATGCCTGAAAAATTATTTTTGATTCAATTTTTGATGTGAAGTTGTCGAGTGCATTCATTACCGACTGCTTGAACGAATTTTTTATTACGGGATCAAAATAGACCACCACAGTTGCAGTGCGGGAGGAATCCGGTTCGTAACGAAGGGAATCAGCATTTCCTTCTGCAAGGGCTTTTTCAATCAATATCTTTGCCTTTTCTCTTAATGCCTTTGTAGATCCTTCTTTGATCAGGATACCAATTTGATAATTCCCTTCTGATATATTCTGGTGTAACACCTGTTCGGAAATGTTTTGATCATCCAATGAAGTTTTCACTGAAAAGAAACCCGTTGATGCTAATCCCTGTTCAATTGCCATCCCCAATGAATCCAGGTCATTATTAACAACCAACACCTCCAGGTTTGTTTCATCCAGTTTACGAAACGTAGAATCCTGAATTAATGTCATAACAAAGATTAACACCATCGGCATAACAAACAAAATAGCCAGGCCGGCCATATCCCGGATGAGGACCAGTATTTCTTTGATTATGGATGATCTTAATTTCAACATCAGTTATCTCTTAATCGTCTCCCTGTCAGTTGTAAAAAGATGGTTTCCAGGTCAGTATATTCCGGTTTACTTTGAATCAGTTGTTCCGGTCTGCCTTCAATGATAATCTCACCATAATCGATAATGGCAATGTGATTGCAAAAATTTTCGGCTTCTTCCAGGTAGTGAGAAGTATAAATAATGGTCGTTCCTTCTCCATTCAACTCCTTCAGGTAAGTCAGGATCACATTTCTTGATTGTACATCGATTCCTACCGTGGGTTCATCGAGAAAAAGGATTTTGGGTTGATGAAGGATTCCTGCAATCAGGTTCAATCTCCGTTTCATTCCCCCCGAATAGGTTTTCACTCTCCGCTGAGCTTTTTCTTCAAGTCCAAGAAGGTGGAGACATTGTGCGATTCTCTTTTTCAGAGTGGTTCCTTTTAAACCGTACATATTCCCAAAAAACCGGAGATTTTCATTGGCGGTAAGTGTTGGATAAAGGGCAATATCTTGGGGTACCACTCCGATCTCCTGCCTGATTTTTTTTAAGTGATCAGGTAACGGCAATCCGTTCACCCTGATTTCACCCCGAGTGGGTTTTAGCAAACCGCAAAGCATATTAACGGTTGTGGTTTTCCCGGCTCCATTTGGGCCAAGTAAGCCGAAAATTGAATTTTCCGGAATCTGCAATGAGATATTCTTTACTGCGGGATCCGTTGTACCCCTGTAAAATTTGGTGATGTTCTCAAGCTGGATGACCGTTTTGAGGTTCATTCTTCCAGTGAAATGGTTCTTAATCGTTTATAGATCCGCTCTTCACGATTGGCTATATCAACCAGAATATCAGCAGCATCTTCATAGGTTTCTTTACTATTCGCCCGGTTCTTAAATATTCTTCCAGACATAATAGCAAACTGTCGCCAGCGATCACCTGCTTCAGTCATCTCTTTTGATACTTCGTTTAACCATTCTTTTCCAAGTACTCCCGCTGCTTCCTGTAAGAATGCAGCATAGATGAAGCGAAATCCTGCACCTCCGGTTCCAATTTCCTCCAGCATACGGATTACCTGACCCAGATAGAGTGATGCCTTTTTCGGGCCCAGTTTTGCAGGCCATTTTCTCATTCTTTTCGCCAGATACCGGATCCCTTTCACCCCAAACATGGGCAGGGGAATGTTCAACATATCCTGACACGTTTTTTTTATTCCTTTAACAATTGCCTTATCCAGATCATATGTTGGTGAAATCTTCTTTACATAATACATTCGGCCAATGGGTGGATAGGTTCCCTTTGCATACCTTACCCTTTTCAAATCATGGTATGAAAGTTTTTCCGGATTCTCCATGATGGGATCACTGATGATGTAATCTCCATTTTCACGGCCAAATACGATGATATTATGAGCGTTAAAATGGAACCGATAGGGCTTGGGAAAGTATGTCAGGTGAAAAACCCCAACCAGGCAGCCGGTAGGAATTCCTCTTTTCAGATTTTCATCCAGGGCATCCATGGCATTCTTGGGGTTTGCGAATTTTTTCCGGCTGATTTCAATTTTCAAGCTTTTCGTCACACGTTTAAATATCCATCCGGGCAATGGACGAAATGAACTGACAGGCAAATAGTTCAATTTAATAAATGGCATATATGAGAAAAACAGTCCCGAACCAATGCCAAAAATCATCGGCTCACTCAAATCAATGCCATAGAAATTCAACAGATTCGAAGTAACGCCATTTTCGCAATGAGCAGCAGGTCTGTGAACAAAGGGTATGTTACTTTCTTGTTGCTTCACCATTATTCTTTTCCTGGTTCATTAAACGTACATAATTCATCAATCGTGATCGTAAATGTTTCGGCATATTTTTCGAGTATTTTTTTATCCAGTTTTCGAAAAACTCCCGGTTTCAAGTGCTTCCTCACCTTTCGTTTGGGCAATTCAAGGTATTGCGCAAGTAGCGAAATACTCATGATGTTTTTTTCCATATAATAGGCTACCGGACTTACTTTCCCTTCCAATACCTTTTGTCTGGTGTGCTCAACTTTTTCCCGAATTTCATTCCAGGCCTGTTTCATGGCTTCATTTTTGGGTTCCCATCCGGTACTAAACACCTGAACATATTTGCCATTTTCGTCCACGGCATAACAGAGGTCCCTCATTTTGCCTTCCATCAGGCCTGCATCATCTTGTGGGACTTCCTTTTTTCTCATGATTATCTGGTTAAATGTTGCAGATCAATGAAAACATTTTCTTTTTTTACGATTGCGAATGGACTATCTCCTGGTTCTGTTTATTCTAATTCTCACTGATACAGAATATTAACATTGGCATTCATCCATCTTTATCATACAACGGTCAACAGAGCATAGACATATGAAAAGCGGGCGCTTTCAGGGATCATCAATAAAATCTTGTTCCCCTGTTTTAGTTTCCCGGAATGGAAAAGCTCTTCCATCATAAAATAGATTGAGGCAGCTCCGACATTTCCAAGCCGTGTAAGATTGGTATACCATTTTTCCTGTGGGATCTCAGCACCCCTGGATCTGGTTTCATCTGCAATTTTTTTACGAAAATATTCCGATGAGAGGTGGGGTAAGAAATAATCAATCTCATCAAGGTTCACGTTTCTCCTTTTTATCACATCAACATAAAAATCGGTGCCTTTTTTCACGATGTTTTCATCGAGAAGTTTCACATCTTGTCGAAGGGAAAAAGCTGACCGGTTGAAAAGTTCTTCGGGTTCAAACTCCTTCCAGCCCTTCATCCCGCCATTTCCATTGAGTTCACCACCAGCATACATGCAAGTTCCGATTACATTTGCATAGGAGATACTTTCAATCCATTCAATTTTCAAAGAGCGGTTTTTTCCGGGTTTATCCTGCAGTAAAGCAGCCCCGGCTCCATCAGACAGCATCCATCTGAGAAAATCCTTTTCAAAGGCAAGGATTGGTTTTTTCTCTAACTCTTTCCATGATTCTGCTTCCATTTGGAAATTCTTGGCGGATTCCCATGAGGAGAATTTTTCTGAGCCTGCACAAACTGCATGTTTTGATTCTCCGGCCAACACGGCGAGATAGCCAAATTTCAATGCTTGCATTCCGGTAAGGCAGGCTCCTGACATGGAAACAATTTCAACCGGTTTTGTTTTTAGTTCTCCATGCACCATAGCAGTATGGGATGGTAAGAGTTGATCGGGCGAAGTTGTCCCACAAGCCAGCAAATCCATATCATTCAAATCAAACCCGTCACCGGCAAGTTTTCTTATTGCCTCAGCGGTCAGTTCTGCATTCGAGTGGGTTGAATTCCCGTTTTTATCCAATGCATAAAAACGGTTTGTAATCTGATTATTTCGTAATACAAGATATTTAGCCCTGGATGACTTATCGCCAATTTTCCCAAGAATCTCTTCCATCTCCTCATTGGTCACAGGAGCATTTGGAAGAAACTTTGATAGTCGTGTAATGTATACTTCACCTGGCATATCTATACACTAAATTGATAATTACAACAATATATCAACCCGCAAAGATAAGAATTGTTCAGAAAGAATGCATCCAAAATAAAGATTACCAGGATGGATCGATCAGTCGATCCCGGAATAATAACGGATCAATTTCCTTGTCTTTTTCCTGTTCATCGCATGCACCAGATAAAAAATTACAGATGCGATGGGGGAAACCAGAAAAATAACAGTAAACAGGTAGTACTTAAACAGTTTCAACCAGGGGTCTCTTCCGGGATCCCCATAGGTTCCCTTTTTCAGTATAATCCTTGCCCAAATTTTGAACATCATATGGCCCCGCTTCTCAATACTGATCAGCACAGGATCTGGTGATACAGCGCCAAGTGCAACCCATTTCTCCTGTAATTCCTGATAATCGTTTCTCCTGCATGAATCGGCCAGAACTGTTCCATATTTTGAAGATTCCCGGACATCCGCTTCAGAGACTCCTGCCCGTGGAAAAAGTCTGCCCCATATTCCTTTCCCTTCTCTCTCTCCTTTCACCAGCCAGCGGATGATGGTAATGACACTGATTAAATTGGGGGCTTTATCGAGTAATACAATATTCCCAACGAGAGTACCACCACCATTGCAAATTTTCTCCTTGACAACTTCATGCGCCATCACCCACATATTGCGGCTGCCAATAATGGTCACCACCGGTTTGCCCTGGAAAATTCTTTTGGCCTCATCGGACTGAAGAAATGAATGAACGGGTATGGAGGGAGAGAGGTACCAGATTTGATATGCCAGGATAATGAGATCGCAGTGCTCATCCGGGTTATGTTGAAGTGGTTCCAGCTCACAGGGTATCCCGGCAACCGATTCCGGAAAAGCCTGGAAAAACTGTTTTCCGCTCCAGGGAAAGGGAAAGGGATTTTTCGGTTTCAACTCTTCAAACTGCAGCATAAATTCTTCATCTTCTTTCAATGAAGATGTAACAGCATGTACTATCTCGGTTAATTGTCCGGTTTGCGAATAATAAATGACCAGGATTTTTTTCATATTATTTTTTAATCGGTAATCGATTCAGTAGCTGTACTTCTGTTGGTTATCTTTCTTTACGTAATTTAATGTTTTCAAAATAGGTGATGACTTTACGCAACAGATCCATAATTAGGGTTAAATACAATACAATGGTGGTTAGCCATATAAAAAAGAGGTTGAACCATTTTGTTTCTATATATCTGCCGTTGATCATTTTATAGGGTGCATAAAAGTGTGCCCTGCCCACATTTGATTCGGGCATCATAAAAACCGGATCTTTCTTCCTTACCAGGCGGTCATCCATTTCAACAATTTTATTTACTGCAGTTCGGTTGGTTACAAAATCCGCCAGTTTGTTGTTGTAATATTTTTGTTTAAACTGATACACTCCATTTGCTCCGAGAGAATCAACCAGTTTGTTATAAATATTATCCTTTCTGTTATTCGCTTCCTGGGCTATTTCAGAAAAGAATAGTTTTGCCAGGTTCAGGAATTCTGCTGTTTGTTCTCCAACTTCCGGAGTAAATCGATCAGGTGTTAAATCCTCAATTCCCTCATAGGGATAAAAATCATAGAACCGGTATAGTCGGTTCAATTCATTTTTTAATATGGTCAGGTTTCCGGCCAGCACGGACTTATTCTCTTCTTCCCCCATTGCTCGGAAACACTCCTCAACTTTTATCTCAAGTTGTGGAACAAGGAAAGAGGTTACATAAGATGCTGAGCTGATGGTTTGTTCTGCTTCGAAAAATAATTTTTCAAATTTATTATTTTTAAACTGATCCACAGCCATTGCTTCATAAGCCCAACGGGTAGTCATGAGATCTCCCACAACGGGAACATATTCTTTGTGGGTCAGGCTTTTATGGAGGTCATCAAAATGGATCATGGCTCCGCCCAACAACAATTGCGGGACCAAAATGAGCGGGATGAGAATATAAATTGACACTACAGAGTTCAGCCCGGCAGATATGTTTAACCCGATCATATTTCCGAAGCAGGATGTTGTGAAAAGGATTAGCCAGAATGAGAGTAGCATTCCTCTGATCTCCAGTACAGTATTTCCCACCAGAACAAAACTAAGGGTCTGTATTGCGGATAACACGAACAGAGACATGATCTTCGAATTAAGGTAGGTGGTTCGGCTCAGGTTAAGGAACGATTCCCTCTCCAGAATTTTTCTGTCTCTTATGATTTCCTCTGCACTAACCGTGATTCCCATAAACAGGGCCACTACAATAGACATAAATAAAAACACCGGAAGGTTTTTGTTTTGTTCAAAGATATAACCGGCTTCTTCGACATACTTTGAAAAGTATCCCAGAATGAATGCCAGGAGTGGAGCTTCAAGGAAATTTATCAACAAGTATTGTCTATTGGTGATTTTCGAAAGCAGATTCCGAATTCCGAAGGTGAAGAATTGCTCTCCAACACTTGCTATTTTAAAATTACTTTTGGGTAATTTGTATTCTGTATCATCAATGGTAATTTCGGAATCAATATTCTCCTGGTATTTTTGAAACCACTCCTCTGGTGATATCCTTCTGCCTTCCAGGGGATTGCCAAATTCATCGATGTTTTTTGTCTCAATAATTTGTAATATTTGATCCGGATTTACATTTCCACAGGTAGGACATTCACTTTCGGCTGCATTGACCCGTGCACTGATCTTTTTAAAATAGACCACTGCATCGATTGGATTCCCCGAGTAAATGGGATACCCTTCTTTATCCAGAATCCATAACCGATCCAACATTTTAAAAATAGTTGAGGATGGCTGGTGAATGTTCGCTATAACGAGTTTCCCCTTTTCGGTTTGCTTTTTCAATATACGGATCAGCTTTTCTGAATCACTGGAAGATAATCCGGAAGTGGGTTCATCGACAAACAAGACAGCCGGTTCCCGAATTAATTCCAACGCAATATTGAGTCTTTTTCTCTGCCCTCCACTAATGAATTTATTCAACGGGTTGCCAACAGGCAGGTCTTTTACTTCAAACAATTCAAGATCAATAAGAATTCGATGAATACTGTCTATAATTTCCTTTTTTGAAAAATCACTCAGGCACAATTTAGCATTATAATAGAGGTTCTGGAAAACTGTCAGTTCTTCAAACAGCAGGTCATCCTGAGGAACAAATCCCAAATAACTTTTCAGCCGGTTTCTGTATCTATAAACATCATAACCATTGATCTTTACCGTCCCTCTGTCCGGTTTTTGTTTACCGCTCAGGATATTCAAAAGGGTTGTTTTCCCAACTCCACTTCCTCCCATTATGCCGACCAACTGTCCTGTTTCTTCTGAAAAGTTGAAGGTATGTATCCCATTCTTGCTTTTCTTGAACCTGAATTCTATCTCTCTCCCGGAGAAAACAACCTGAGGGGTTTTTCCCTCAACAAGAAATTTTTTAACGATATCACTGAAATAGATGGATTCTATATTGGGTCCTTTGATAATTGATCCATGGTTGAGGAAATGGGTGCGGGAGGATTCAATTTTATGCCCTTCCAGATAGAGGTTCAACTGTCCAAAGTAGCGCAAAACGTAGGAGTTGATGCTTTGAATGTATAGCACCATTATTTTCCCGTATAGGTTCTCTTTATAGATATGCTTCTCTTCTGGTTCTTTCTTTTTTTTCTTATCCATAAACCAGGCAATATTCTCGGACCATTCCTTGATCTGGTTATCGATAATTAGGAGTTTATCCTTTTCAATTTTGCCTGATTCCGGTTCAAGAATAAAGGTTCGTATATTCATCAGTTCTGAATCGGAAACGTTAAAGGTTCTGGCGACCGTTTCGATAAAATCATTCTCTTCGGGAGTCAAAACATTATCTTCATTCACGAACTCGATCAATTGAAGAAGGACAATGATCCGTTCATCACGCAACAGGCCTTTTTTGATCTGCCGGCACACATTCGTTATTTGAAACGAAATGAGCGAATCACTTTCCTTTTGATCCTCCTTAACCTCAAAAAGAAGTTCTCTTTTATAAAAATCCAGGTAATTATTAAAAACCCGTAAATACTCTCCGGTTAATTCCTCGTTCAGATAACGTCTCAAATACATACTGACGATAGCTCTTCCCCTTTCAGAGATTCCTTTTTTATTTACCATGGCAACAATGGCAAATAAATGAATCAGTGCATTCAGAATAGACTCACTCATTGGATGATTGATTTACCCGCAGAACTGACAAGTAATATTATAAAAAAAAGCCCACACACAAGCGCAGGCTTAAGATTTTTTCCCGATGATCAATCAGGTAATAATTTCTTCACGGAGTGTTTCAACAGCAGATGAAATGTTATTGACCTGTTCTTCAGTCAGTGTATCTCCAATGGAATCGTATATTTCCTTTAACGGAGCAAGATCATCAATGAATTCCTGTATAATTTGCTCGTCCTGATACTCTTCAAGCAGGGTGATCAATTGTTCAAGTGGTTCTTTTTGTTCATGAATGATCTTTACAATGTCATAATTGTGGTATACGTTGGCCGAAACATGTGTTGTAAGGAACAGCCCTTCTACCCAGCTACCGCCGATCACCAACAGGGAGAGACTGGCTTTGCCGTTTCGGTTCAAAAAATCGTAGGTGTCATTAAAGGAATCGGTAATAATTTGAATCAATTCTTCTTTGTCATCCAGTTGTTTTTCGATGCTTTCCACCAACGTTTCATTAAAGGCACTGGAAATTTGCAATTCATCGGTAAGCTTTTTTGTTGCCTCCAGAAAAAGCATCACTTCCTGTTTCATATGGTAGGTGCTTGCATATGCCAGGTCTGCACCATATACCCCCAGGTTCAGTGCTTTACTCCTCTCTGTAAAATAACGATCCACATTGTTTGCCGAATTTGAAATTCCCAGAATGTATGAAATGCCTATATCGTTGAGCATTTGTGTTACTTCGAAAGAACTAGGGAGTGGAGCAATGAATTCTTCAACCTCTTTTTCGATGGCATCTTTCAGCATTGGCTGAAAGCGTTCTTTTTTATTCTCAGCATCTTCGCCAGTTGTTTTTCCTCTACAGCTGGTTAACAGGATAATCAAAAGGAGCAGTAAAATGCCGGAAAATGATAAAGATGAAAATGAGGTGGACTTTTTCATTTTTTTTGTTTTTAAGCGTTGTTTTAATCGGCATCAAATATACAATAAAATCATTGTTCTGAAGATACCCTGATCCTAATTTTATGAAGCTAATAAATAGTTCGGTCACCCAAATCTTTGGAAAGTTGTTTTTTCAGGTTATTCAACATCATGTATTGTTCCTGCAATCCTTCAATTTCTTCCGGATGATTTGTTTCCTGTGCTGTTTTTATCCGATTCTGAATCTCTTTGATCGCCAGGATAATGCGTTTATTTTTAAAGGCAGTCAATGTTTCCGGGAGTATCTCTCTCAGTTTCATATCTTCGGATTCGATATAGTTTTCGTGTTTTCTCCAGATCTTGCTAAGATCATAGGATATACTTAATAAATCCGCACTGGTATCCCGGATGCTTTTATCCTGGTGGTGAATAAAGTATTTCTGGCCAATTGATTTTTTTTCTATCAGGTGGTGCTGGTACTCCTCAAATATCTGTTTGAACACGGGATTATTCATTTCCAGTTCATCATTTATTATCTCATTAACAATAAATTCTGCAACGGTTGTCTGGATCTCTTTTTTTGCATCCCCTGAAGGTCGAATACGAAACTCCCTGTCTCCATAGTTCAGTAACAACCGGATAATCTCTTTTTCCTGTGCTTCAGTATCTTCAATGAAGGAGGTTTGTTGTTTTACTGGAATGGTTTGCGTGATTTGATTTTCGATCCTTCGAAGCCGTAAGTAGTTTTGTTCTGCAATTTTCCTTCTTGCTTTATTAATCTCCATGTAGAGGATTCCCTCCTCAACCTGTAACCAGTTGCTGCACTCTTTAATGTATTCAGAACGAGTGATACTATCGGGTATAACGGAAATGGTCTGCACAATATCACGGATCAGATTGGCTCGTTCAACGGGATCTTTTTGCGCATCTTTCAGCAGGAGGCGGGTTTTAAAATGAATAAAATCCTGCTCATTTTCCTGAATGAAGCGTTGAAATTCCGATGAGCTAATTTTCCGGGAATAGGAATCCGGATCCTCACCATCGGGAAGCAATAATACCCTGACATTAAGGTTCTCTTGCAGTATGAGATCGATACCGCGAAGTGAAGCCTTTACACCTGCCTCATCACCATCAAATAGGATAACGACATTATTCGTAAATCGCTTGATCAATCGTATCTGCTCAACGGTAAGTGCCGTGCCTGATGATGCAACAACATTTTCAACACCCATTTGATGGAGTGCCAGAACATCGGTGTACCCTTCCACCAAATAGCATTTATCCCCGGCCACCATTGATTTTTTCGCATGATAAATACCATATAATGCTTTACTCTTATGGTATAGTTCCGATTCCGGGGAATTGATGTATTTGGCTGCCTTGGGATCTGCCTTCAGGATCCTTCCACCAAATCCTATTACTGCACCGGAAAGGCTGTGTATGGGGAAAATTATTCGACCTGCAAACCGGTCAAAGCTATAGGATTCTTTTTCTATGGTTAACCCTGATTTTACCAGGTATTCCTTTTTATACCCTGTTTTCAGGGCTGTTTTCGTGAATTCATCCTTTTTTTCAAGGCAATAACCCAGCTGGAATTTCTTCAGAAACTCGTGCCGGATCCCTCTTTCTTTAAAATAACTCAATCCGATTGCTATTCCTTCAACGCTATTGTGAAGAGTTTCCATAAAATATTTTTGAGCATAGGCAGAGACAACCTGTAGGCTTTCCCGCTCATTTTGCTGCTGAATTTCTTCCGGTGTTCGTTCTTTTTCAACAACCTCTATGTTGAATTTTTTTGCAAGAAATTTCAGCGCATCAGGGTAAGTCATGTGCTCATGTTCCATAATGAAGTTGACAACATTCCCTCCCTTTCCGCATCCAAAACATTTATAGATTCCTTTTGAAGGTGAGACTGAAAATGAGGGTGTCTTCTCATTATGAAAGGGACACAATCCAAGGTAGTTTGTTCCCCGTTTCTTCAGGGTGACAAAATCCTGAATTACGTCTACAATGTCTACCGTATTAAAAATCCTATCAATGGTTGTGGGATCGATCATGAATTGATAATGAGACAATTAAGATTTTCTACTCTGCCTGCTAAATTTAACATTATTAAATGAAACCATCATCTCTTTCGTTTCAAATTTATTCCCCATTCCAATCCGGGTTTAGTTTTGCTTTCCATATCAGGAAAATCTCTTATTTTTGTATCTGATACGATGAAAAAACTTGTAGCATTAACCGGATCTGGCATCAGTGCGGAAAGTGGCCTGAAAACCTTTCGTGAAATGGGTGGTTTATGGGAAGAATATGATGTCATGGAAGTAGCCAGTCCTGAAGCCTGGGAAGCTAACATGGAGCTGGTATTACGTTTTTACAACGAACGGAGAAAGCAGTTATTGCAGGCTGAACCCAATCCGGGGCATTTGGGACTATCTGACCTGGAAAAGCATTTCGACGTTGATATTATCACGCAGAATGTAGATGATCTTCATGAACGAGCTGGAAGTACAACAATTCTTCACCTGCACGGTGAATTGAAAAAAGTAAGAAGCACCGTTGATCCGAATCTTATCTATGAACTGGATGGCTGGGAATTAAAAGCCGGCGACAAGTGTGAAAAAGGATTTCAGTTGCGCCCTCATATCGTCTGGTTTGGTGAACCGGTACCCGCTATTGAAAAGGCAGTAGAAATTGTTCAACAAGCGGATTTCTTTGCTGTTATTGGTACATCATTAGTCGTTTATCCCGCGGCAGGACTGATCCATTATGTTCCCACATCCGTTCCAATATATGTGATTGATCCAAATCCAGTACAAACACCCTATCACACAAACATTGAGTTCATCCAGGAAAAAGCAGGTGTGGGTGTAGGGCTGTTAAAAGAGAAATTGTTGGCACGTCTGAACGAATAGGACGTTGATGCGACTGTTTTGATAAAAAAATCGTTATTCATAATTTCACGTTGAACTAAGCCATTGCAAGGGTAACACAACTCACTTTCGTTCCCTCCACATGAAGAATAGCCCGTGCACACGCTTCCAGCGTAGATCCCGTGGTTATGACATCATCCACAACAAGAATGTGCCTGTTTTGGAGATTCCCGGGATGGCTTACCTGAAATATATTCTCAACATTTTTCCATCGCTCATACCGGTTCTTTTTTGTCTGTGATACTGTGTCCACAGCACGGTATACCGATTTTCTATCAAAGGGTTTTTCCATGCTCTCCGCTATTCCCCGTGCTATCCAGTCACTCTGGTTATATCCACGTTTTCTTTCTTTCCTGGGATGTAACGGAACGGGTAAAATCAAATCCACCCGATTATACAATCCCGATGCCTTTAACTCAGCCCCGTATATTCTTCCCAATTCAAAACCCAGCTCTTTTTGTCCCCTGTATTTTATTTTGTGTATCAGTACTTTAAACCGGCTACCCTTTTCAAAAAAATAGTAGGATGCTGCACTTTCTATATGAACCCTCCCCCAGAATAACCGCGATACCGGGTTATCTTTAAGAAAATGAAAATTTGTTTTTGGAATTTGATAGAGACAATGGGTACAGATCAGTGATTCGTTACGGTAGAGATTTTTACCGCAAACCACACAAAGAGAAGGATATAAGAGGCTTATAAAATCTTCTATTAGCCGGAATAAACCATTCATCTGAGGGCGTATGGCAAATGATAGCTAAAATAATAATAAATAGCACATTATACCCCCTTTCCCTCTTTTTAAATGACTATCTTTGATTGAAATCCAGAAAAAACTGAAAAATACTTCACCATGATCAGGGGTTGGTTTTCATCCTTTGGGATTATATCATTCTCTTTTATGCTCTTTGTTCTGTTCTCTCAGTTTACATTTTCCCAAACTGATCAAAAACGATCATTTGTAGAGCTTGACTCCCATGAGTTTTACATTCAAATGAATTTAAAAGAGAATGTGGTTTTAATCGATGTCCGCACTGTTAAAGAATTTCAGAAGGAACGTATACACCTTGCTATCCTGGCAAGTAATAGCAACGTATTGTTTTCGATCGCTGACACCCTCGATCTTGAACAACCAATATTCATTTATTGTGAAGATGAAGACCGGAGTATTACCGCCTGTACTTTTCTGATCGAACGGGGATTCAGAAACGTTTATATGCTGAAAGAGGGAATAAATGGATGGAAGAGACGAAATCTGGAAATTGACGATTCCAGAATCAAGAGGAGAACATCAAGGATAAAAAGGGATTTCTCTGGTAATGATTAATGGGTCCATGTACCCTCTTTTACTTAGTGATCTATCGTCACCTGGATAGAAAAGAATGAAAAGTTGTCATTAACTGGTAAAATGCTGTATGTTAGGGGTTTGCCGCTTTTAATCCGCATATCAATTAAGCCCATTCCATGCTTTAGTGGATTAGAGAAATCATCATCGGTCAATTTTTCCACAAAAAGATTTTCCAATTCCTCATTGTTTAGCCGATTGATATGAGCCAAGTGATTGCCAAGAAATTCTTCCTCTTCGTTACGAATGATATTCCCTGTGATGATTTTATTGGTATTCTCTTCCGAACCCACCAGTAAAATGCCGGTTTTCCCTCCCAGTCCATCCAGATCAGCTGCATGCTGGGAAATATTCTGCAGCATCTCAACCAGGACACTAAAAATTCTTTTTTTGACTACATATTTCTGGTTTTTGTTCAATTTCAAATTTTCAATGATATCCAGCATGTCAAATGCTCTCTGTCCTGAAAACTGGCTGCAATACACCAGGTTGAGGTTATGTTTCCCCAGAATATCCATCAAATCCCGGGTAATATCAATCCCATAAAAATTAGGAGCCGGGGATGATTTTCCTGCAGCTGTATCACCGATCAATGTATCCATAAAGAAGTAAGAATATTTATCATCAACCGGATCAAATCTAAACCGGATTTTGTTCCCTGATTTTCGTGCAATTTCAATTAACCCCAGACCAGCTCCTCCTTTGGATGAAATCACAGTTTCCCGTAAAACTGTTTGATAATAGGCCTTTAGCTCATCCTTATCCCGTTTATTGATGTTATCCAGTTTCTCCTTGAGGGAATCGATATGGTCATTAACGATCAGGTTTCCCTGGGAAATATTATACAATTCGTCGAAACTCTGAATAAAGAAAATCCCATCACTTTCCGGGGGTTCTTCGTCGGGGATTTCCTGGTGTCTTGTAATGTTCTGAACACATTCAACCAGAATATAAAAGACCCGTTTTTTCATTTTTCTGCTGACATCGGCAAGGTCGAAGATACTCTGAGCAAATGATATAAACCCGTCAGTAACCGCTCGGGTGAAAATACCCCGATAACCATAATTAATTTTATATTTGATCATATCCTTGAACAGGTCGTAAATAAAGGAGCGATCAATAGAAGCGGGTTGTTCCATAGGAATTTTCATCGAATGGCTAATACAAATTTAGAATTTATTTTGGTTTTTCAGCAATGCAGTGTGTTGTAACATCCATGGTTTGTTTTGAAAACGGGTTATCTGCAATGGAACAACCAAGTAAAGAAAAACATAGGCGCTGACCGGATGTTATCTTTATTTAGCACAAACAACAACAAAATCCCTGGCGTCTTTGGAAAGTTCATTTTCACTGTAATCACCATAAATAGTTATCAGTTCGAGGTTAGATCGAGCGATCAGGTGTTCTATTTCATACCGGAAGAAAAAACGCATATCAAACTCCCATGTGTCTGATACTTCATTTCCATTTTCTTCCCAACATAATTTCATGGTTACGTGTGATGTTTGCCTGATCAGGTCTGCGTGTGCTGTTACATATCGTTGGATCCGCTTGCCCTTATCATACTCTCCATCAAAATCTTTATAATGGTCAATTCCTTCAAGGAGGATGGAAAGATCGGGCACATAAAGATCAAAAATAAACTGCCCGTCAGGCATCAGGTGATCAGCCACTCGATTAAAGAATTTCAATTGATCCTCCACCTCAAGGACATGAGAAAGCATGCGAAAGGGGGCAAGGATGAGGTCGAATTTCATATCAATATTCATTGCCACTGCATCCTCAACCCAAACACGGTGTCTTGTTTGCGGTTTCATTTTCCCATGCAAAACATGAATCATTGAGGGGCTTATATCGATTCCATAGATATCAACGCCCCTGTTCAGCGCATTCAGGAAAAGCCGTCCTGTACCAACTCCTATTTCCAGTACTTTCCCCCGACTCTGGCTGGCTTTAGTCAGAAAAAAATCGTTGTCAGTCCCGTTCCTTACCCGGCTATAAATCACATCATAGAACCGGGCTATGAATTCAGGGTATTCCATATGGTTCCTTAATGGTTCATAATCGCTTCTGCAATAGCCAGATCAATTGAGGTTGTAATCTTCATGTTACAAGGATCTCCTTCCAGCAGGCTGACAGTGTATCCTTTTGATTCTAAAACCGTGGCATCATCGGTAAATTGAGGAACAAAAGGTTGATG
>Ga0315534_1000057_pt1 | contig 55405 bp, 51 predicted proteins | sample SalMarSW160240MG_FD_203094 | JGI IMG/M metagenome (GOLD analysis project Ga0315534, IMG submission 203094) | Salt marsh sediment microbial communities from the Plum Island Ecosystem LTER, Massachusetts, United States - Salt Marsh Sediment SW1602-40 ... | reverse complement strand
AGCCTTTTCCGCGCGACATCGAGCATTTTCGGAATGAGAGGTCAGCTGAGTGAAGCGTTAAGAATCATAAACTGTTTGAGGGCCTTAGCCCGAGTTTTTATGATTCAACGCAACGAAGCTGACGTCCCGGAAATGCTCACGGAGCCCGGAAAATGGCTTGATGGCAACACGTTACTTTTTAAAGCAACTTCTGGGACATGTCACTAGACGCTCTCCATGTGGACTCCCATGTTGAAAAACCTGGACACCTTCTTCCCACCAGAGGCCGCCAGTCAAGTCTGTGTCGGCCTTGTCGCCAAGGATAAGAAAGACTCCCTGTCAGACGAATATAATATCAAGCCCTTTTGTTCAAAGTCATCGAGGATCGAGCGTATGTCGGCTGGCGGGATACCCAGCTTCTCAGACACCTTGCTCATTCGTTGGGACTTTTCGATGGCCGACAAGTAGACGTCCGATTCTCGGGACGGGAGCCTGTGGCTGGTACTGTGCCCGTCTTGGCATACGCCAATTTCCAGACCATTCGAGGCCCTCATGTAGTGCATGAAATTTTTGCTGGGATTCTTGCTCTTGATGTCTTCTACCTTCTCCCTTATCCTGGTTGCGATGTTAAACTGCTCTTCATCATTGTCAAACTGGTAGGGATAGGGATAATTGGAATAAGAGGGCATGGGGAAGTCTTCAAAAACATCCGAAAAGATCGATTCGTCATTTCTTTCCAGCCGGTAACGGCCAATATCTAGAAAAACCGGGCAATCCGTGGGCAAATAGAATTCGCCTGGATAGATCAGGATGTTTTCATAAACCAATAAATGGGCGATAAGATCCATCACCCTAAGGTTCTCCACAAGGTCATCGGTCGTCATGTTGGGGTAGCACGTAAATAGATTAAACTGTAAGGGGACCCCCAATTCAGCGACCATCTTCAGTACTTCCACATTCTTCAGGGCGGTGACCCCTTTTTTCATCAAACGCAGCACCCTGTCACTGAAGGTTTCAATCCCCACCTGAAAATGGGACACCCAATGGCCAAAACTCAAAAGCGACTCCAGGACTTGGCGATCCATCCTTTCTGCGCGAAATTCCGCGAAGTGAAATGACAAGTCCTTTCCTTTCAGATAGTCAGAAAGTTCAAGGACCAATGTCCGGTCTTTCAGGGCGTCAGAGTCCAAGATGATGAAGTTCCCGAGGTCCCCTGAAGTGTCTTGGTAATATGCCAGTTCTGCTTTTACTTGCTTTGCGCTCTTTGATTGACATCGCACATGATAAGATTCATCCGGACAAAACGTACACTTGCCCCACGGACATCCTCTGCCCAACTCAATGGGCACAATGACTTCACCAGGTTCTATGGGAAAAGCCGCAAGGTCGTACCTTGGAAAGGGCAATGAATTGATGGAAACATTTGCTTTTGACTTGGACTTTCTTACTTTGCCTTTTGAATCCCTGAAAAGCAGGTTGTGCAAAGGCTTCTTTCTATGGTCTAGATGTTCCAGCAAACCAGCGATGGTGACCTCGCACTCACCAGTTCCCACAAAATCCACGACATCCATGTGGGCCAACAACTCTTGTCCAAAGGCACCTGAACAGTCCTTTCCACCAACAACGGTTTGAACTTGGGGGTAGGCATCCTTAATCTTGGAGCACATAAGCAGGGACCCGCTCAGCTGGTAGTGGGAGCAACTGAAACCCACAAGCCTTGTTCCTTCCAGGTATTCGGACAACCTGGAAAAGCTGGATTCAATAAACGCCCTGGCGACCCCTCTCAATGCCTCAAAGTCCTTCAATGTCAATCCGATCAACTTGAGGCGTTCGTGAAATTCCTCTTGTGATGCCTGGTATTGACCCTTAAAAAGAAGGGATGCAAAGACATAGTCCAACCCCATGTACTCAACGCCGAATTGTTCTGAAAGCCTTACAAGGTTTCTTCTTACCTCAGCACCAAATCCTCTCAGGAAGGGGTCAAATTCGAGATGCAAGTGAAAGCTCTTTACCCGCCTGCCCCTTTCTCTCAAGAAGGCATCCACAATACCCAGATTGATGTTGGGTACGTTGGAAAACCATCTGGAATCAAATTTCGCATACGGCATTGAGACAAAAATGAAATCCATCCCTTCACTCCACAAATCCAGCAACAATGAATCGTTAGGAAACCCACCTTGAAAGACCGTTTGAAAAATGCTTATTCTTTCAATGGCGTCTTTTACTTGACATGTTACCATCCCTTATCTTGCTTTGCAAATCCCTGGACGGAATCCCTTGTCTGGACGTCATCTTTGGGCAAGGGGACCACCCACCCCCATGTCCATGACATGGACGTATCCAGGTCTAACGAGAAAGATTATCGGCTTGGGCCCATACATAACCCTAACGTTGCAAAAGTCGAGGATGCCGCAGGTCCAAGGCGTCACCCATGAAGCTGTAGTCATTTACCGCGAACCTTTTACAGCGCCTTCTGGGTCAGGGATCCACTCCTGACAGCCTTGTCAAATGTGTAGCCTTGAACCCGATTTTTTGATAGGAAATATTGACGGCTTCACAAAAAGTTCAACTGCCGCGTTACGCTTCATCTTTCGCCTGCCTGTGCGGTGCACGCAGACAGGTCATTGCGACGCACGAGAAGTACACCTCATGCCTGGTTTGTGCGCCTTGCATTTGGAGCTTTTTGCTGTGCCGTGTGTTTGCGTGTTTTTTACGGGTCTAATTCGCCAAAAGGAGCCGACAATGAAAATTGAGGTCGAAAAACTGCGCAATGAACAACTTGAGCAAAAAGGCGTTTCGTCCTGGCCGATCTGGGAAAAAGAAATTTCCCGGTTCGACTGGCACTATGACACTACGGAAGAGTGCTATCTGCTTGAAGGTGACGTCGTCGTGGAAACCGAGGACGGCGGCGAGGTGAGATTCGGCAGAGGCGATTTTGTCACATTCCCCAAGGGGTTGTCCTGCATCTGGAATGTCAAGCGGGCTGTCAGGAAGCATTATAATTTTAGGTAGGGCACACTCCACCGTCGGGGTACAGGGATCGTCCGCGCATGGGGCTGTCTTTCTGATCGAAAAGCTCAACGGACCCGGGGTGTGGATAACGCCGAAAAGGCTGCAACCATGGGAGCCAAGTCCGACATCATCATTGAAGCCAGCGCCGCTGATTTGGCCGCAAAGGGCGCGGAAATATGGTGCCAAAGTGCCCAAGAAAGCGTCGACCTTCGGGGCCGGTTCGCCCTGGCCGTTTCTGGCGGGTCCACGCCGAGACAGATGCACAGGTTGCTGGCCGAAGAGCCTTATTCTTCTCGCCTCCCGTGGGACAGAATCCACATATTCTGGGTTGATGAACGCTGCCTGCCAATGACTCACCCAGACAGCAACTTCGGCACAGCCAGAAAAGACTTTCTGGATCGGGTGCCCATCGTCCCGGAGCACGTCCATCCCATGCCGGGATGGGTCCCTCCTGAGCAGGGAGCCGTCAGGTACGAGAAAGAACTCAAAGCCTTCTTTCAGCGGCCCGAAGACCCCCTGCCTTGCTTTGACTTAATATTTCTCGGTATCGGACAAGACGGCCACACTGCGTCCCTGTTTCCCGGTCAGGCATCCCTGGAGGAAAAGGAAAAGTGGGTCGTTTGGGTCAAGGGAGGAAATCCCTGCGTTGATCGTCTCACCATAACCTTTCCGGTGCTGAACCTGGCCAGGCGAACGGTATTTTTTGTCTCCGGCGAAGACAAGGCCAACGTACTGAAAACCGCGTTGGAAAACGCGCAGGCCCGATTGCCGGCCCAAAAAGTCCGGCCGTCCAGGGGAAGCTTAACCTGGCTCGTTGACCGTCAAGCGGCTTTGCTGCTAAGTAAAACCCTAATTGATCGTAAACAAAATGAAAAACAGGGGTAAGGTTTTAAAATAGCAGCCATTTTTGTTATGTTTTCCAAAAATTTAATATGTCTTCTGCTGATGAGATATAGTTTTAAGAGATTTTTTTCATTTTGTTTACCCTTCGGGAAAGCCGATGCCACCCCATCTTCTTCGTTGCCAAGGACTCGCGGTAGACGACTACAGCTTCTCCCTTGGACGCCTTGAAGCTGGGACACCCTCGACTTTCGCTCAATTAGGGTAAAACTGAAGGGCTTTACGGATCTTTGCGCTGAGGCCTGTCAACAGGCTGCTGTCCAAATGTCTTTTCTCGGGCCCAAGTGGCGGCAATGCCAAGGAGAAAGGCTGTGACGCGATCTGCTTTAGAATATCATCGCCGGACGAGCTATGATCGCCATGACATGACAGGCCACCGACTGGACTGGCCGAACCAGCCCAATGTCTTTAAGAGCTATCCCGGCCTGAGGACCGTGCCCCTTCCCGAGGTGACGGCCTGGCCTCAAGACAACCTCTCCGCCCTCATCCGCAAGCGCTCACGCCAAGAGGCCACCACAAACGTGACCCTTGAGAAACTTGCCCAAATCATACGCCTGACCCATTCTCTCACGGCCAAGGCGCGTATGTCGGGGACGGCGTTTTACTATCGCAGTGTGGCCTCGGCCGGAGCCCTGTATCCTTGTGAGCTTTACGCGGCAGTGCACGGCGCCCCTGGTCTCGATGATGGGCTGTATCATCACAGCATCGGTCTTGAAGCCCTCACCGCCTTGAGGTCAGGAAACATGATGCCACACGTGTCTGATGCCCTGCGAGCCGGGCCGCATGGTTCTCCGGTGCTCGTTTTTTTTCTCACTTCGATTTTTTTCAGAAGTTCATGGAAATATCGAGATCGGGCCTATCGGTACCATCTTCTCGACACCGGGCACCTCGCTGAAAACCTCTTGCTGGCCCTCAGGGCCCAGGATCTGGCCCCTACCCTCTATGATGATTTTGACGACGAAAAGCTGAACGGCCTTCTGGGCGTCGATCCCCGCCGTGAGGTCTGTCTCGCGGTGATCTGTGTACGGGGCAAGGAGGCTGCCGGCCAAAAGGAGGCACTTGACCTGAAGATCCCTGCCAAGACCTTGATGAATGCCAGCCGGGTATCGGCCCGGGAAGTGGACTATGCACTGATTAGGGACCTGCATGCGGCATCGTGCAGGGTAGTGGAGCCGGCCCAAGGGGCACCAAAAATGCTTCACAACCTTGGACTGAAAACGGAACCGGCACAGCAAATACCGAGGACCGACACATGGCTGGAGCTGATGAACTACGCTGAGGCAGTCTTTAAGAGACGCTCCAGGCGAAATTTTGTTCAAACCGAGCTTTCCGTCACGAGGCTGGACGCTTTGCTGGAGCTGCTCTGCGCAGCCGGACACGAGCGAACAGATGCCCGCTCGTTTGCCAAGGAGGCTCTATCCGTAGGATTGTTGTCTGGAAATGTGCAAGATCTGAATCCCGGTTTTTACGTGCTGGACCCGGAGCAAAGATCCATAGCCCTTTCGTCTCAGGGTTTCATGATAGACAAGATGGCCCATGTTTGCCTAGATCAGGCATGGCTGGCCAACAGCGCTTTACACTTTGTCTTCCTGACCAATCTGAAACTTCTGGACGAGACCTGGGGACCGAGGGGATATCGGTACGCGCTGCTGACGGCCGGTCGCCTCGGCCAGAGAATCTATCTGGCAACGACTGCCATGGGGATCGGGTGCTGCGGCATCGGCGCCTTTTATGATGATGAAGCAGCACACATCTTGGGGCTGAACGAACAAACCAGGTTGCTCTATCTTGTGGCCGCTGGACCGCTGAAACGGTAGGACGCTGTACGGATCGTGAACTCCTTTGACAAATCTCCCGACCCTGGGGCCGTTCAGGACCTGGCCGATGGCATGTTCGAGGCACTAGCCCGACATTTTCCGGTCTGCTCGGCAAGTGATGAGTTCCATTATTTCCCTCAGGCCCGGTCTTCGGAACACGACTGGTCCAAGTGGGACGAGTTTTCGCCGGATGCGGTGGACGACGCGGCAGGTAAACTTTCGGCCTGGGAAAAAGAGCTCTCCGGCCTGGAGGCAAAAGAGGTCGACCGGGACACGCGCGTTGATGTCTCCACCCTCTGCCAGGTGGCACGGACCCTTCGAGAGCAGCTCACGCAGGTCCGATCCCACCAGACCCAGCCCACTTTTTATCTGACCATCGCCGGTATCGGCCTGGCTGAGGCATTGGATGAGAACCCGGCGGCCTGGAAGGAGCGGGTACAAGGCCTTCCCGCCTTTCTTGACCGCGCCAGGAGCCATCTCCGACAGATTCCTTCCCTTTTCAGAGATATGGGCCTTGAGATGATCGGGTCTACCCGATCATGGCTCGCTTCCGTAAGCCCTATTCGTCCCGGGGTCGAGCCTGTTCTCGAGGCCCTTGATCGCTTTGAAGGCCATCTCCTGCGAGCATCCTTGCGAGACACCTTTGTCCTTGCCCCCGAGCTTCTGGAGCGCATCGTTTGCGACCACATCGGTTGCGGCATGGGGCCGGACGGCGCCCGGAAGGCACTCGACGAGGAGATCCGGGAGATGAAACAAGTCATGGACGAAGAGGCCACACGACTCTCTCCCGGCAGGGCCTGGCAGGAGGCCTTTGAAGCCATTGCCTTGCCCGGCCTGCCGGACGATGGCCTGATGGGGTTGTATCGCGAGGCAGTCTCTGCACTCGGGCGACACTGCCTGGAGCAGGGCCTGGTACCGCCAGGCCTGCTTCGTTCCTGTCCGGTGCGCGTTGAGCCGGTTCCTTCCTATCTCAAGACGATCCGCAGCGCGGCGGCCTATAGCGTACCGCCGGGCCATCCTCCCTGCGGGGGCACATTTTTTGTCATAGACAGTGACAATCCGGAAGCTGTCGCTCACGCCCTTTACCGTGATTATCGCATGCTCGCCGCGCACGAGACCTATCCCGGCCATCACCTCCTGGATGTGTCACGCTGGGGCCTTGAGCGGGCCCTGCGCCGACCCATCGAGTTTCCCATCTTCTACGAAGGCTGGGCGTGCTTTGCCGAGGACCTTCTGACCCATACGGGCTATTTCCATGGGCCTGTTGATCGCCTCCTCCTTGCAAGACGCCATTTCTGGCGTGCCCTCCGGGGCAAGGTGGACCTCGGCATCCAGGCCGGAACCATGGACCTGGCGGCTGCAGCAGGCTGCCTTACGCAGGCAGGCATGAGCCGGGATCGAGCGGCATCGGTCGTGCGGCAGTATGCATTGAAACCCGGATATCAGCTTTCTTACACCATGGGTGTGAGGCGATTCCGGGATCTCTATGGGCGGTTCACAGGAGATGGCCCCCGGGATTTTGCCCGACAGGTGCTGGCCGAGGGCGAGATCGGCTTTCATGATTTGGAAGCGGTACTTGTTTCCTGAGTTCCGGGCAGAGAAAGTCTGTTCTGCTTGCTGCTTAGGATGTTTGGCGGGGGTGCGGATTACGCTAGGAATGACTCGGCGTTTTTCTGCATCAGTTCAAAATCCGCCTCATCCAACCCGGCACCCAGGGCGATTTTCATCGCCTGCTGGCGTGTCACCAGATCTGAGGGTTCGTGCGCATCGGTGTCTAAGACCATTGGCGCACCGACCTTTTTGGCGAGTTTGGCCACATGGCCGTTTGTCAGGCTGTGTCCCTTCCGAGCGCTGATCTCCAAAAAAATCCCTCTGTCTGCCGCCATTTTCACCTCTTCTTCGGAGATCAGACCGGGGTGAGCCAGGATATCAATGTCGGCAGCCAGGGCGGCACGGTTCGTCCCGGCAACGACGGGCTCGGCAATGGTTTCTCCATGGGCCACCACTATCTTGGCCCCGAGAGAGCGTGCCTGCGCAGCCAGGGGTCCTATCTGAGGCGGTGGAACGTGAGTCAACTCGATGCCGGGGATCATCTGAATTTGATTGAAACGATTCAGTTTTTCGGAAACATGGACAAGTCGCGGAATGATAAAATCCAGGTTGGAAGCGTCAGCGTGGTCGGTGATCCCTATGGCCCTGATGCCCAGCACCTGTGCCCGTCGCACGAGTTCTGAGGGGACCAGGACCCCGTCACTGAAAATGGAGTGAGTGTGAAGATCAATCACCTGTCTCTACATCTTATACTTGCCAAAGTCCTCCGGGGAAAGCTTTTCCAGGTATTCTTTCCACTTCTTGCCCCGTTCGGTCTTATCTAAAGCCTCCGGCTCCCCATCCAACTGTCCGGACTTCTCGAGAACCTGATCGTCGACAAATATGGGACACCCCGCCCTGAGGGCCAAGGCAATCGCATCGCTGGGACGAGCATCAATATGATGGGACTGGTTGTCGAAGGAGAAGTAGATCTGCGCATAGAATGTGTTGTCCCTGAGGTCGCAGACTTCTATCTTGGAAATTGTTATCTTCAACATATCCATGAAATTCTTGAACAGATCATGGGTCATGGGACGAGACAAGCGAACTTGTTCCAGCTCTGTGGCGATGGCGGTCGCTTCCAAAATACCAATCCATATAGGAAGGGCCTGATCTCCGTGAATCGCTTTAAGGATAACGATAGGGGCGTTTGACGTGGCATCGATCGTTATACCCGAAACTTTCATCTCATGCTGCATGCAGTATTCCTCCTTTATGGCCAGAATATAGTCTGCCAGGCTTTACCGGGCCACCCAACAACGAATGGGGGAAGGCCTCCACAATCTTGACGGCGACAAGCTGGCCGACACCAGCCCCCCCATCTGAAAAGTTCACCACCTTATTGCACGGCGTACGCCCGGTTATCTGATGACCCATCTTCTTGCTGAAACCTTCCACCAGAACCTCCTGGGTCGTGCCTACCAATGATCGATGCTTTTCCAAAGTCAACCGGGTCTGAAGTTCCAGGAGCCTGGCTAGGCGTTCCCGTTTCACGGCCTCGCCAACCTTACAGGAAAACCTGCAGGCCGGCGTCCCTGGGCGATTAGAATACTTAAATGTATAGAGATTGTCAAATCCGACCGATTCGACCAGACGCAGCGTGTCCTCAAAATCAAAATCTTCCTCGCCGGGAAAGCCCACGATCATGTCAGAGGTGACGGCAATATCAGGGCGGACTTTGCGCAATTTTTCAATGCCGGCCAAATAGCCATCTCGTGTGTAGCCCCTGTTCATGCGTCTCAATATCCGATCCGCCCCGCACTGAACCGGCAGGTGGATGTGAGGCGCCAATGTCTCAAGTCCGGCAAACGCGCCAATCAGTTTATCAGAAAGGTCTTTGGGATGAGAGGTTGTAAAACGGAGGCGCTTCAGGCCTGGGATACGGTTCACCGCCTCAAGGAGTGCCGGGAAATCAAAACCATGTCCGTTTTTCAGGCCATAGGAATTCACGTTTTGTCCCAAGAGGGTGACCTCCTGAACGCCGTGTGCTACCAGTTGCCGGATTTCTTCCAGAATGCCTCGGGGTTCCCGACTGACCTCGCGTCCCCTCACATAAGGGACTACACAGTAGCTGCAATAATTGTCACAACCGCTCATGATGGTCACAAAGGCGGTGGCTCGCCCAGCCTGGGAATCTGACGGCGCTATGTGTGAGGGCTCGACGGTCCCGGTTTGATTCACATCCACGACCTGTCTCTTCTTCTCGGTGACCTGCCGTATGAGACCGGAAAGCCGCTTTACGGCAAAGGTGCCAAAAACCATATCCACATGGGGCGCCCGTTCAATAAGGCGATATCCCTGCTGCTGAGCGACACAGCCACCCACGCCAATGATCAGATCCGGCCTCTTCCGCTTCATCCGGGCGAGTCGTCCCAAGTAACTGTAAACCTTGTGCTCGGCTTTCTCACGGATGGAACAGGTATTCACAATAATGAGGTCCGCCTTGCCGACGTGTGCGGTTGGCCTGTAATTCATAGACGCCAGGATTCTCTCCATCTGTTCAGAATCGTAAACGTTCATCTGGCAGCCCATCGTCACTATGTAAACGCGTTTTGGCTCCATTTCTTTACAGGGACGCCTCTCTCCTAACATCTGCCACTTCAATCCGCATATGCCTCTGAAGATCGTGGACAATCATATCTACTTCTTCTTCGCATCCAGGACCGACATAGAGCACGACCAACCCCTGTTGGGGGTCCAGTGTCCTCATGACCGCCACGCCGGCATACCCCTCCAAGATAAATCTCAAGTAATGGATCTCCCGTCGATCTATCCGGTAGTATTTCTTGACTGAGGATTCAGGTGTCACTTGCTCGTGGATGCTAGCACCATCCATTTTGTGTTTTCAATGAAAAAAACGGTGTTGTGGAAAGACACGCTTTGAGCTATACCCCGGCCCTATGCATGAGAAATGGTCTGTCCGGTCGCCTGACCCTGCTCAGATTTCAAACCTGACGGCCACCCTGGGTTGTCACCGAGCTGTGGCAGCCGTCCTCATCAACCGCGGGTTCGGAAAACCCGATGACGCGGCACGCTTTCTCCACCCCTCTCTGGCCTGTATCCGATCGCCGTTTCTAATGAAGGATATGGATCGCGCCGTTTCCCGCATCTTGCGTGCCTTCGAGCGCCGTGAAAAGGTGCTCATCTTTGGAGATTATGATGTGGACGGCATGACGGCCACGGCCGTTCTCCTCGACTTTCTGACCTACCTGGGCATGGATGCACATTATTACATTCCGGATCGCCTGACCGAAGGCTACGGGCTGCGCCCCGAATCCGTGGAAAAGGAGGCCGTTGCCCGCGATATAGGGCTGATCATTACCGTGGACTGCGGTATCACCAGCCACGAGGCAATTCGATTGGCCAATCGTGCCGGGGTTGATGTGATCATTACCGATCATCACGAAACCCCGTCCGAGCTGCCCGAAGCTTTTGCGATCTTGGATGCAAAACAGCCTGGCTGTCCCTCGGGTCTTACATGGCTCGCCGGCGTGGGCGTGGCCTTCAATTTGGTCATTGCCCTGCGCAAGTCTCTCCGGGATCAAGGTTTCTGGGGAACACCACCGGAACCCAACCTCAAGGCCGTCTGTGATCTGGTGGCCCTTGGAACCGTGGCAGACATGGTTCCCATACTGGAAGAAAACCGCATCTATGTGAAAGCCGGGCTTGAGGTCCTTGCCAATTCCACCCGTCCTGGTCTCAAAGCCCTGCTGGACGTCTGCAAGGTGACGGGTGAGTCCCTTGACAGCCGGGACGTGGCTTTTAAGCTGGCACCCCGACTGAATGCCGCCGGCAGGCTTCGGCATGCCTCTATGGGATGTGAGCTTCTGACCACATCAAGCGATAAGACCGCTCAGGCCATCGCAGAAGAGCTTGATCGTGAAAATAACAGGAGACAGGATATAGAAAGGCATATCCTTTCGGAAATTGATCGCCGCCTTGAGGCCGATCCCCAACTATTGCAAAGATCCCTGGTCCTGGACCAGCAGGGATGGCATGAAGGGGTCATCGGGATTGTGGCCTCCAGACTGGTAAACCGATATGTGCGACCCGTTGTCCTGATTGCGGTTGACGGGGACAAGGGCAAGGGGTCGGCCCGAAGCCCTGAGGGTTTCAATCTATTTGAAGCCCTTGAAGACAGTGCCCAGTACCTGGAGACATTCGGAGGGCATGCGGCTGCCGCAGGTCTGACCTTGACGGCCGAAAACATCCCGGCCTTCCGCAGACATTTTGAAAAGCTCGTCTGCGAGACGGCAACGGCTCAGGATTTCATACCCAAACTTCACATAGACATCGAAATCTCCCCAACAGAGATCCATCCCAAGCTGGCAGATGGACTGGAGGCACTGGCACCCTTTGGGACAGGGCATCCCGAGCCTCTCTTCATGCTTTCAAACGTCGAAGTCCTGTCTGCCCGAATCGTCGGGGGCTCTCACATGCAAATGCGACTGCGACCTGCCGGAAACGTGGACTTTACGCCCCTGCCGGCCATCTTTTTCAACATGGATGTGGATAAGCCCCCTCCAGAGCGATTCCATCGTGTCGCCTGTCATATTCGCTGGAACCGCTGGAGGGACCGTCAAACCATTCAGCTCGTCATCAAAGATTTTATCGCAGCCTAAGGTAACCGGCTCGCAACCATTACATCCCCTGTCAGGGCAGAAGTCCGGCAGCGCCATTGCCGACAACTTCCTGTGGAGGGGCTTCTCGTCAGGGCGCGATCTCGAAAGGGAGGGTCTCCAGGACCATGCTCTGTGCGGCACTCCGCAGCAAGCTACGGGCGATGCACTCGCTCTTGCGGTTTGAACAAAATCACCCAGGTCTGACAACCTGACAACGTGTTTGACCCTGAAGCTTGTCTGCAAGGTCGATCTAACCACCACCGGACGAGGGGCAAAATTCTACGGCTGCATTTTCTTGTTGTAATTTCGCAAGACTTGTCGTAGCCTTTCATGCGATTTAATAGTATTTTTAATATCAGGTCGTCTCTAAAGAATTGAAGGCCTGGAGTCCCTGTTATCATGGCAAGAGTATTTCGCCCAAGCAATCGCGAAGCAAAAATACTATCCAGGATTGAAAGCTCAAAGGAACACGCCCGCCGCCTTGCCATTGAACAGACCAAGAATGTCGTGGAACCACTCAGCAATGCCATAGCCATGAAGCTCATAGAGGAAAAGCTGCTTGAAACAACCAGCAAAGAAGCTATCCAGGAACAGATTGCGGGCTCCCTTCAAAAACTGACCCGTGCAGACGATTTTGAGATTGATTTCCAGATTGCCCCAATCAGGGACCTCGGGGTGCGGCCGAATATTGTAAGCCTCTACCTTACAGCATTCGTCGTGGAAAAACTCATCAATCACAGAAACGTGGAAGAGCTTTACGGGTCAGATGAAGAAATCTACCACTGCATCCATCGCCAGGTAGCCAAGTACCTCCTCCTGTGAGGCCCGGTTTCCATCCCAGGCTTGTCAACGGCCCGTTTGAAGATCCGGCCCTGTTCATACCGTTTCTTTTTGAAAAGCGCGCTCTCCTGTTCGACCTGGGCGACCTGTACCGCCTGCTCCCCAGAGAAATGCTAAAGATTACCCACGCATTCGTCACTCATACCCATATGGACCACTTTGCGGGTTTTGATGCCCTGCTGCGTGTCTTCTTGGGTCGCGACAAGATTCTCCACTTGTTTGGTCCTCCCCCCTTTCTGCAAAACGTGGAGGGCAAGCTGAGAGGCTATACCTGGAACCTGGTCGAAAACTATGACGACGCCTTTGTTATAAAAGCCACTGAAGTCCACGCCGATCATGTATTGACTCAAGTCTACGAGTGCAACAAGGCTTTCGCCCCTGAGCAGAAACCCCTGAAACGCGATTTTGACGGAGCCCTTGTCAAGGAGTCCGCTTTTTCGGTACATGCCATCCATCTGGATCACAAGATCCCCTGCCTAGCCTTCATGCTCAAGGAACAATTTCATATCAACATCATGAAGGACCGTTTGGAGAAACTCCATATGCCTGTGGGCCCCTGGCTGAGACGATTGAAAGAGGCCCTTTACGAACAGCACGATCCGGGAAAAAGTTTTCACGTCGCATGGAAAGAACATGGGAAGGAACAGGAAGCGACATTCCGCCTGGGTGATCTGGCACGGCAGATTGCCCGTGTATCACCGGGTCAGAAGATCGTCTATATCGTTGACGTGGTTTTTTCCCCGGAAAACAGGGAAAAGATGATTGATTTTGCTCGCGATGCAGACCAGTTGTTTATTGAGGCAGCCTTTCTCGAAGCGGAAGAGCGTGTCGCACAAAAGAAGTATCATCTGACGGCAAAACAAGCCGGCATCATTGCCCGAAAGGCCGGAGTCAAGCACGTCACGCTGTTTCATTTCTCGCCCCGGTACGCTCACGCCGCCCCCCTGCTTGAGACAGAGGCTCGTGAGGCCTTCACAAGGGCTGATGCCGACTAGCGGTTCGCAAGACACCTTTTGCGAGTCTATCAACCTTGTCCTAGAATCCCATATCCTCATTGATCAAAACGACCTTTATCCGTCCTCTTGGAAACGATTTCTCGGTAATGGTCCAGGTGTTGCAAATACGCTCCGAACTCTTGCATTGCTCGCAGTACGAGGTCTTGACGCATGGCGTTTTCATGTCCAATCGCATCGCGTTAATCGGAGCCGCATAGTTCTTGATGCGAAACATGGCCTCCTTGACATCCGGGACAATCTTGTTTCGGCCCACGACAATGACCACGTTCTTGGGGCCAAATGTGATGGCCGCGGTGCGATTGCCATACATATCGAGATTAACAAGCTTGCCTGTTTCAGTCACTGCGTTCGTTCCTGTGATAAACAGGTCGACAAGAAGGGCTTGTCGGCGCAGTTCCACTTTTTGTTCGTCCGACAGGTCTTTATCGAACACGTCCAAGACCTCCAAGTCTGGATTGTCTTTCATCGCGTCGTAAAGCCCTGTTGAGGTAAACGTCAGGGACCCGCCCCAGGAAACGCTTTTCGCACCGGTCTTGAGAAGAATCTCGTTCTGCACCACTTCTGTCGCGTTGGCGGTGTTGTCTGCCAGAAAAGCCTCGAAGTTGTTTCGTTCCAATGCATCCTTCACACCTACCAGGCGACCCCTCCAGTAGTTCTCAATGGGTTTCTTCATCTCATCCTCCCCGCTGGTCTTCTCCTTTTGCCACGGCTTTAATCCAGGCACTGGAGAATATACCATGTTGTCTTGATCGTGGCCACCCTGATCAAAGACGCGCCAGGGGCCACCGATGAATTTCTTGTTGACAAACATTATAGCCAAAGTAGGGTAAACGTAACATCTTAGCCCTTTGAAAATGCTATCCGCATACGGGCGATCCGATTCTAAAGCGTGTGAAGCTTCCCGACTAGAGGTCGGGCTTCCCGGAAAGGTATTAGGCTATTTTCATGTAGCTTCCCTTGACCCCGACCAGCGGTCGGGGCTTGCGGGAAGCAGGCCGGTCAAACTCGCACCCAAACAGTGCCTCGCTTTAGAATCGGATCACCCGCATGCTTTGTTATGCACGTTTTTTGACCAGGCTAAACTGATACGGGTAAACATATTTCGGCTGACTTGGACAACGGGCATCCATGGAGAGGACGAATCTCGACATCAATGTTGACCCCTGTCAGGTCTTCCGGGCCGTTTGTGATCAGCCGGACGCTATTTTTTTGGAAAGCCAGAGGCCTTCCTTGGCAGAGCGATATTCCTTCATTGCCTGGGAGCCGGAAAAGGTTTTTCGGGGAGACATCCCCGATCTGAAAAGGGACGACTTCTTTTCCTTCATATCGTCTTACAGCCAGCAATACTTTGTCGCCGGCTACATAGGATACGAGGCCTGCCAGTGGATAGAAGAGCTGCCCAGGCCCGGGGAAAAGGACAGGTCGCTGCCTGATATTTATCTTGCGGCCTATAGCCGGTTTTTGGTCTATGACCATATCCGCAAGACATGGGCTTGCTGGTTCAAGGACGCGCCGGTATCCCCGCCTGCCTCATGCTTGAAGGCTGGTCGGCACTTCCCAGGTCAAATCAGGGGATTCAATCAGACCAAGACAACCTATCTCGAAAATGTCCGACGTGTGCTGGATTATATCAGGGCAGGAGATATCTATCAGGTTAACTACACCCAGAGGGTCTATTTCACCTGTGCAGAAGACCCCTTTGACCTCTACTTGCGCCTGAAAGAGATCCAGCCGGTCTCCTATGCAGCCTTCATCAACCTGGGAAATGGAGCGGTTGTTTCCGGAAGCCCGGAGCTCTTCCTGGGCCTGAAGCACAGCAAGATCCTGAGCAAGCCCATGAAGGGAACGAGAAAAAGATCCAGACGTCCCAACGTGGACAGGCAGTTGCGACAGCAACTCCAGGAGAGCGGAAAAGACAGGGCTGAAAACACCATGATCGTGGATCTGATGAGAAATGACCTGGGACGATTCTGCGAGTTCGGTTCAGTAGAGGTGCCCAGGTTGTATGTGGTGGAGGCCTACGACACGGTTTATCAAATGGTTTCTCACGTGACCGGCAGGGTTAGAAACCATATCCCCCTGTCCGAGATCATCCGCGCGAGCTTTCCGCCAGGCTCCATCACGGGGGCACCCAAGAAGAGGGCCATGGAAATCATTTATGAACTCGAACCCCACCAGCGAGGTGTGTACTGCGGTGTGATGGGATATTTTTTTCAGGATACAATGCGCCTGAACGTGGCCATCAGAACCCTCGAACTCTGGGACCAAAACGGTGTGCTCGGGGTGGGGGGAGGTATTGTGGCCGACTCGGATCCTGAATTGGAATACGAGGAAAGTATCATCAAGGCAAAAGCGTCCATGATGGCGTTGGGAATAGCATTGTAGATGAAAAACCGCACACTCTTTTTCGGTGAAGGTCTCTTTGAAACATTTCGGGTATACCCGGGCAGAAAGCTCGCCTTTGTGGAAGATCATCTGGATCGCATGGCCGCGGGGTGTGTGTTTTTCGCCCTGCCCTTCTCCAGACAAGAAGCTGTGGACGCGTTGAAAGCGGCCCTCGACCACGTTCCGGCCGACACAGACGCCCGTCTTCGACTTAGCCTAGTCTCTCATGGGGATTACGGCGTAGCAAAGATAACATTTCAGACAACTTGGGAACCCTTGAGGCAGATGAGCACTGAGAAAGGCCGGGGGGTCGAATTGGGTCTGGCCCCCTTTCAGAGATTTTCTGAGTCTCCCCTGGTGCGGTTCAAGACGACCTCCTATCTGGAAAACATCTTTGTTTTCACATGGGCGAGAGGCAAGGGATTTTTTGACGCTCTCTTTACCAACGAACGTGGGGAGATGACCGAAGGAAGCATCACCAATGTGTTCTTCTTGAGAAGAGGCCATATCGTGACCCCACCCATAGAATCCGGGCTCCTTCCCGGTATCACCCGCAAGCAGGTCATAAGGGTAGCCCGGACGCGTGGCTTGTCCATGAGTGAATCCACGGTGACACCGGGGGATTTGAAGGAATTTGACGGCGCCTTTGTCACGAATTCAGTCATCGAGGTCCTGCCGGTGTGCGCCGTGGGCGATACCCATTACGCGATCCCGGAGACGATCCAAACACTGCGACAAGGGTACCAACGGCGTTTGCAAGCCCGTTTATTCCCTCCCGGCCCATAGTCGTCCAATTTCAGGCCGTCGCTCCCCCATAAAGGCCTCTACCCGTTCTCTTTATCTTTTTTTGGCTGAACGCCCTGCCGACAATATTCCTAACCTTCTTCTCATCAAAGCCCGTTTTCTTCATCAATGCCGGAACATCGACACCTTTCTTGGACCTTTTGATGATTTTCAGTACCTGATCAGTAGCGGTGGCTTTTGTGGCCTTCTTCTTGGCAGGCGCTTTTTTCCTGGCCGTGGTTTTCTTGGCAACGGCCTTTCTTACTGGTTTCGCCTTGGCCCTTGTCTTGGCCTTCGGTTTCTTGACAGCCGTTGCCTGCTCAAGCTTGTCCACGGCCTTCACCAGCCTTTCCGTCTTCTTGGTGAGTGCCTTAAGTTCCCTGGTTACTGCCTGGAGATCTTTCTTAAGCTTTGCCATGTCCGCTTTCCTCCGTCAGTGGGTTTTGGTTTATTTATAATCAACCCTTTCTTTCAGCTCCTTGCCACACTTGAAAAAGGGCAGTTTTTTTTGTGGTACCTGGACAGCGTCTCGGGTCCTGGGGTTCCTGGCGGTATAAGCCTTGTATTGCTTTACGAAAATACTGCAAAGTCCCCGGATTTCCACCCTGTCACCCCTTGCAAGGGCCTGAGTCATACGATCGAAGAACAGGTCAACGACTTGCGTGGCTTTTACTTTTGTGAGCCCGGTTTCCTTTTGCAGGGCCTCTATGAGATCTGCTTTATTCATCACTGTCCTCCCGAGAATGGTGTGTTAACCGAGCACCATAGAAGCTTGTCATAGTATTGTCAAGAGATATTGACGAGTTATGTAAATACTTGATTGTTTCAAGCAGGACGAGCCCTTGACATCCGCTTCATAAGAACTATTTTTTGTTTAGAATAGGCACAATATTTATATCTAATAACGCTGAAAGGAGGTGTCAGACATGACCGCTCTAATACCCATGTTAAGACGACACAGGTTGCTTGGACGCCCCGACCGGGACTTCTTCGGACGTTTCTTTGAGGACTTCGATCTACCGACCCTGTTCTCAGAAGAAAGGGAGTTTATGCCTGCCTTTGACGTGTCTGAAACGGAAAAGGAGTTGATTGTGAAGGCTGAAGTCCCAGGTATGGACAAAAAGGACATTGACATTAGCCTGTCAGAAGGCATGCTCACCATCAAAGGGGAAAAAAAGCAGGAGAAGGAAGACAAGCACGAGCAGTACCATACGGTTGAAAGACGCTATGGCGCGTTTTCCAGGACCATGCCCATTCCTGTTGAAGTCGACACGAACAAGGTGGATGCCACCTACAAGGACGGCGTGCTTAAGATCACACTGCCCAAATCTGAGACTGCAAAGGCGAAAAAGATCGAGGTCAAAACGTAACCCTGCTGAGTCGAAAACGTGTGCCGGGCCGCATCCCGGCACATGTTTTTTTGTTTCTGCCGAGAGCTCGCGCTCAAAGGCAGAATAGTTTTTAGACAAATTAGCCGCAGACACACGCAGATCAACGCAGACATTTTGTCCGGCCAGGTATTTGTGTGGGTGTGTCTGCGGTTTCACATGTTGTGCTTAGATTATCCCAAGCGGGCAGGGCCTGTTTGGTTCCGGCTCGTCCGGGTTAGGAATTACACCCGAATTTGGGATACAATGAGGAAAGTATAGGAGGGCTGATATGATGGAAGTGAACGTCGGAGCCTCTGTGCTGGAGTTGGTGCAGGGAGATATCACAAGGCAGGATACCGAGGCCATCGTCAATGCAGCCAATCAAAGTCTTCTCGGTGGCGGAGGCGTGGATGGGGCAATCCACAGGGCAGCGGGCCCGGAGCTCTTGGCCGAGTGCCGTACCCTCGGTGGCTGTGAGACAGGAGAGGCGGTCATCACCCGGGGCTATAAGCTTCAGGCCGACTATGTCATCCATACGGTGGGTCCCGTATACCGAGGTTCAGACCCGCAAACCGAGCGCCTGCTTGAAAGTGCCTATCGAAGGAGCCTTGAGGTCGCCCGGGACAAAGGGCTCCGATCGGTGGCCTTTCCCTCCATCAGTACAGGGGTCTACGGCTATCCCATCGAAGAAGCAGCTCCTGTGGCCTTGCGTACCGTGATTGGGTTTTTGCGGCAGCACCCTCAAATGGAGCGGGTGCGCTTTGTGCTACGCAGTGAAAAGGCCTTTCAGGCCTTCGAGAAGGCACTCGGAAGGCTTGAGCTTTCAGGATCATGATGCCGGGTCACCGGTGTTTCGTTCATTGCATCAGGGCAGGAAATACAATTTACCCTTGTCCCTTCCATGTCGAAGCCTTTCATAAAATTCTCTGAGGGTCCAGAATCGCTTAGCAACAACCGACACACCCCTTAACCCGAACCGGTTCAGCACGCCCTCTACGAGAAGCACTGTGCCGGCCAGGATTTTCTTGGCGTATCGGCTATGGACATCTTCAAATACCGTCAAATCAAAAATTCCCTCTTCATCCTCCAGGGTCAAAAACAGGATCCTTTTTCCGCTCTTGGTCGGAGGGGTATGGATGATGATGACACGCCCGGCTGTCTTGACCTTGCTGCCGTGGATTTTCCATTTTAAGGCGGCACTTTGGATGAAGTCATATTTTTTAAGATCTTCCCTAAAGGGGGCCATGATTTGTGTAGAGGCAGAGACCCGCATCAGTTCAGATTCGGTTAGAAACAGATCAAGCTCTCGTTTATCCACAGGCCCGTCTCCTTGCGTTTAGGGGAAGTCCCAGGAAGGCACCCGCTAGAGAAAGCCTTAGGATGATCTTCTGTGGCAGATTGGTCCTGAGACAGAAGGCCTTGACGCTGGTAAATGGCCCGTTGTCTCGTTCCCTCAGGATTCGCTCACAGAATTTTGGTCCCAGCCCATTGAGGGCGGAAAGCCCGATGCGGATCGCACCGTTTTCTGCCGTATAATCCTCGCGGCTCTCATTGATATGGGGGCCTCGTATCTCAATCCCCTTTCTTTTCGCCTCGTTTAATATCACGCTTTTGGGATAAGAGCCCACGTGCTCTGCATTGAGCATCACAGAAAAGTCCTTTTTTTGACAAATGAACTCAATAATTCCCGCCGCGCGCGCGTCAAAATCATGAAGCGTTACGCCACCTTAACCCGCCTTTACCCTTGCCTATAGTTTTACCGATCCCATCTGTCCCCCCACACCCGACACATGAACATCAGGGTAAACTTTCATCCTGGCATTTCAATTGCAATCGCAAGGCTTGTCAGTTACGTTGAAGAATAGAGGGTATTCCCAACTATGGTCAATGAGCTTCCAATCTGCCCATCTTGTCCTTTGGAAAAGGAAGATTCGTTGGGACACACACTGGCATGAAGGTTCCTGAAAACAAGACAGGACCGAAAGGAGGCGATAATCTGCCGGTGTTGTACGTATGTCTGAACGGTACCCTGGTCGCCACTGATACGCTCTGGGAATCCGTTTTCAGGCTGATTCGATCCAAGCCGTTGCTTCTTCTCGCTCTTCCGCTCTGGCTTGCGCGGGGAAAGGCCTGGTTTCGCCACCGCATGGCCCGGGCCATGGTCCTGGATCCTTCGTCCCTACCCTATCGAAACAAAGTCATCGAGTACCTCCGATCACAAAAGGCTTCGGGCCGTCAGCTTGTGCTGGCAACCAGCGCACACCAGAAGATTGCTTCCGCAGTGGCAGCATATCTTGGCCTGTTTGAAGCCGTTCTTGCCAGCGATGAAAGCCGCAATCTTGCGGGCAAATACAAGCTTGAGGCTATCCGGTCTCACGGGGGCGGGGATAACTTCGAGTTTGTCTGCACGGGCAGTTCGGATGGGCCTGTGATGAAGGCTGCCGCCAGCATTTCTCTGGTCAATCCCGGCCGAAGAATACTGGCCCGGACAAAAGAGAAATCGAAGATTGATCGGATACTGGTAGAGCCCGCCAGCCGCGTCAAGGCCACGATAGCGTCCTTGCGGCTGCACCACTGGACCAAAAACCTGCTCCTGGCTGTCCCGCTGATTCTTGCACAACAATGGAACAATACGGAATTCATCGGACTTGTGGCCATTGCGATGCTCTGCGTGTGTCTTGCGGCCTCAAGTATCTATATCTGTAATGATCTGTTCGACCTCGCGGCCGATCGCGCGCACCCCGTCAAATCAAAACGCCCACTGGCCTCGGGAGCGCTGGAGATCTCAACAGCTGTTCGCGTTGCGACGATACTCCTTGCCGCCGGCGTTTTTCTCGCCCTTGTTCTTCTACCAAAAGATTTCGTTTTGCTCTTGTTGGCCTATGTCTTAACGGCTCTAGCCTATTCGGTTCATCTCAAGCGTCGACTTGTGCTTGATGTCATCGTGTTGGCAGGGCTCTACACGTTGCGGATTTTCGCCGGCGGGGCGGCCGTAGGGATTCCCGTCTCAGCCTGGCTCTTGGGCTTTTCCATGTTTTTTTTCTTGAGCCTTGCTTTCGCCAAACGCAGTTCAGAGGTGGCCGTGTCCAATGTCAAGGCCGGAAAGTCCAGCCATGAAAGACCTTATCTGGGATGCGATCTCGACATATTTCGAAGCGCCGGCTCGGCCTGCGGACTATTGTCTGTGCTCGTCCTGGCGTTGTATATCAACAGCCCTGCGGTCCGGCCCCTGTATCGTCATCCCCAAGTGTTGTGGCTGCTTTGTCCTGTGCTGCTTTACTGGATATTGCGGGTCTGGTTTCTGACCCTTAGAACGGAAACAGATGATGATCCTGTGATTTTGGCGCTGCGGGATCGAGCCAGTTACGTGGTCGGCGCGCTCACGCTGCTGATCCTGGCTGTGGCTTCTTAGGGCTCGCGGGAAACTTCTCACTAACCTGAGGCGACAGGTAGTTAAATTTGGAAATGTCTGACTGTCTGAGCACATTAGTGAGCCTTGAGAAAAAAGGGGGGCCTGGTGATCCTTTTTTCAAGGCTTATGAATTTCAAGTCCAAGGACCGGTTCTTAACGTCATCAATACCCTTTTTTCTTTAGGCTCACTTATAGCGAGTTTCAGACGTTTTCAAATTTAATTGCCTGTCGGCGGACTTAATCTCAGCAGATTTCCCCAAACTTATTGAGAAGTTACGCTTGCGCACTTTAATGTATTATTATCCCAAGCTCTTTCATCAGCTGTCGTATTGTTCATGTGACATTAAGGATCTATACTAAAGCGTGTCAGCTTGGAAAAAATGCCTGTTGAAAGGCTTTGACAGAATGGCGGGCCCCTGGCTGTGCCGTCGCGTCAGACCGGTAGCGTCCGGATTGATCGGCAGCGCTGCTGCGGACAGATCGCCCAGGCTCGGGCGGGCGGTTCCAGTTGAAGACATAGAACGCATTCTCATTATCCGGCCGGGCGGGCTCGGCGATGCCGTGCTGACCTTTCCAATGGTGCAGGCCCTGAAGACCTTCTACCCCCAGGGCGCCGTCGATGTGCTGGCAGAAACCCGAAACGCGCACATCTACACCATCAACCCCTTTATCAACACAATCCATGCATATGACAAAAACCCGGTGACCACCCTTCGCAGGCTCCGCCGTACGGGTTACGATCTCGTGATCGACACCGAGCAGTTTCATCATCTGAGCGCCCTGATCGCCAACGCGCTGCGGCCCAAGTACCTCTGCGGGTTCGACACGTGTTGCCACGGCAAATTTCAGACCCATCGTGTTTCCTATGACGACCATACATACGAGGCCCTGTCCTTTCTCAGCCTGGTGGAGGCCCTGGTGGATCAGCCAGTAGCATTTGATCCGAACAAATCCTTTGTTCACTTGTCTGACGACCTCACAAAATGGGCAAAAGCCAAACTCGGCTTCCTTCATCAGCGACCTGTAGCAACGATATCGCCCGGTGCTTCTGCCGCATACCGTCTCTGGCCTGCTGAGCGGTACGCAGCCGTAATCCGTTGGTTGGCCGGCCAGGGGTTCTTTACCGTCATCCTGGGCGGCAAGGACACTGCTGAATACGCCGGCAAAATAACGATCGGATTGTCGGGCGACGACGTCAGGAATCTTTCGGGTTGTACGACCCTTGCCCGGGCCGCGGCCGTAATTCAGCAGGGACAAATCCATGTCAGCGCCGATACGGGGATACTCCACCTCGCTTACGGTCTCGCAACGCCTACGGTGGCCCTGTTCGGCCCCGGAAATTACGAAAAATGGGCTCCACCGGGCAGGCAACATGTCATCGTGCGCAAGCCTGTGTCATGCAGCCCATGTACCCGTATGGGGCACACGCCCAAATGCCCTTATCGGGTTGCATGCATGGCCTCTATCAGGGTTGATGACGTTACGCGTGCAATAAAAAAGGTCCTGGCGCCGTGACCGCTAAGCCTGACAGCTCATCGCGGGGAAGTAATCCTTTTGGCCAGGATTACTTCAAGCAGACCTACGGTTGTGACGGACTCAGAAGATTCGGCATGCATTGGTGGTCTGTCCGCATGTATGCCTCTATAGCTGATCGGTGGCTTCGGCGCACAGGCGGGAAACGTCTCCTTGAGGTCGGCTGCGGCTATGGCTTTGCCTTGAGCCGGCTGGAGCAGAGATACGAAACCTTTGGCGTGGATCTGTCCGAATATGCCGTGCGCCAGGCCGCGCGCTTTGCTCCCGGGTCCAGATGTCTTTCCGCCGATATAGAGCAGGAACTGCCGGATGAACTGACAGACAAGTCATTTGATCTGATCATGGCCAAGTATGTTTTTGAACATCTCGAAAGGCCTTTAGCGGCCATGAAGCGTCTGGCGAAACTACTGCGGCCGGAAGGGGTGTTTTTCTTCTCCGTTCCAAACACGGATTCTCTTGGCGCTCACCTCAAGGGCGATCAGTGGTATGCCCGCAAGGACCCTACCCATGTTTCGCTGCTGGCACCGCGTGTCTGGCTTGAATACGTTAGTAAAGCGGGCCTGGTATTGGTCAAGGAGGCTTCAGATGGTTATTGGGACTTTCCCTACATTGGATGGCTTCCAACATGGATGCAGTTGCCTTTGTTCATTTTGCCTTCTGCGCTGGCATGTTTGGCAGGCCGAGAAATCCTTCCGGCAAGATTCGGCGAGAATCTGTTGGTCATTGCGCAAAAACCCATTGATAGAAGAAGGTAAATCGTGAAACGTTGGTCTTGGATCCTACCGCTCTTGTTGTCAATACTCACCTATCTTCCCTCTCTTTCCGGAGAGCTCGTCTGGGATGATGCTATTGTCGTCAACAAACAGATCCTCCATTTCCAAGATCTTCAAGGCGTCTTTTTCCCACCGGGCAAAATCCCGCAGTGGGCCGGCAACTACTATCGACCCGTTGTTGTCCTGACTTACCTTCTGGACCGCGCTGTGTTTGGTCCACAGGCCACCACTGGGCCGCACGTCTCGAATGTACTATTCCATATGGCCGTCACGTTGTTTGTGTTGATGTTCGCCACGCAATGCCTGCGGGGCTTGCCCTCTCGGCGCTGGGGGGCTGTTTTTGCCGCAAGTCTTTTTGCCGTTCATCCGATACACACGGAGTCGGTATGCTGGGTTACCGGCAGGTCTGATGCGGTTGGAGCCCTTTTCATGGTGCCCAGTGTGGTCACCGCCCTGTACTACCGGGATCATCGGGCATCGTGGGCGTTGATATCGGCCCCCGTGCTGTTTCTTCTTGCGCTATTTTCCAAAGAAGTCACGCTTTCAACCCTTTTCGTCTTGCCCGTCCTGCTCTTGCTGGTTCCAAGAGCAAATTCCCGTCCCGCACCTGCCTCACCTGCGTCAACTCAAACAGGCCGGCGACGGCGCATGAAGAAAAAACCATCCGTTCCAGCAAGGCCTGGCCCCGGAAAACCGCAGGCTTCACAATCTGATACAAGGTCATTTGTTGTCCTTGGCGGCCTGTATCTGGTTGCCACATTGATCTATTTTGTCTTTCGCCATCACGCCCACGTGGGCTATGGCAGCATTTTGGATATGACCCCGGGCCATGTAGTAGACAGGGCCTTGAAGGCCACCGCCTACTACGTCTTGAAGGCCGTCGTCCCCATGCCCCAGCTGCACTTTGTGGCTCCCGGGAATCTGCCGGGCACGGGGTTGTCTTTGGCTATCCTCTTTGCTATCGCGATTGCCCTTGGCATGGCTGTTTTGTTCCTGAGAAGACTGACCCCTTTGCTTTTCATATCCCTGGCATGGTTCGGGTGCACTGTCTCGCCGTCGCTTGCCGTTGCCGTCCTCAAGATATCTGAAACCCCGGTTGCCGAAAGATATCTATACCTTCCTTCCATAGCCTTGAGTCTGCTCCTGGGCGGCATCTTTTGTTTGGCCCTGAACCGCAAGCGTATAGTGTTGGCCTCCGTTGGGGTAGCGATTGCAATGGTTGCCACCTATGCTGCGGGGGCCCTGCGCCGCGAAACCGTTTGGCAAGACAATATCAGACTCTGGTCGGATGCCACTCACAAGGCGCCGGGTCAGGGGCTGCCGTGGACCGAGCTCGGCATGGCGTACACGGCAAAAGGCGAATTGGCTGAGGCCCTCGCGTGTTTCCGGAAAGCCATCCATGCAGAATACGACAACGAGGGACGCTCTATTGCCTATAACAATATCGGAATGATCCATTTGAGACAGCATCGACTCGACGAAGCGGAATCGAGTTTTGACGCTGCCATCGGCCAGCGCCCGCAATACCCGACACCTCACTACGGACTCGGACTGGTCGCCATAGAAAAGGCCATGCAATCAGATTCTCTGCAGAAAGCCGACGACCTGGCAAAAGATGCAGCAGAAAGTTTCAGGACCGCGGTTCGTCTCAACCCCAAATACATGAAGGCGTTGTGGGGCCTCACGCGCTCTTTGCGGATTCAGGGAACCATCGCGGAAAAGACCGGCAAGCGGAAGCTGGCCTTGGAAAAGTACCGGGCCGCCCTTGAAACATTCAAACAACTGCTTCAAATAGATCCCCGATTCGTTACAAACCATCCCGCGGAAGCAAAGTCTATTGAAAAACTCAGGAGACACTTGGACGCGCTTAATAGAAATAAAAAAGGACTTGACCACGAGAGCTAAGTCCTTGATATAATTGGTGCGCCCAGCCAGATTCGAACTGGCGGCCTACGGATTCGTAGTCCGGCGCTCTATCCACTGAGCTATGGGCGCATGGATCGTGGCTTTTTTATAGTGCTTTCGTATGATGCTGTCAAGATGCTTGCAACTCCGGGGCTTCATGTGACCCATAACAACTTCATGCGCCAGGCGATTCTTGAAGCCCAAAAGGCCGCCCGGGAAGACGAGGTGCCGGTGGGGGCCATACTCGTTGCCCGCAACGGCGCCGTGCTCGCCAGGGGCCACAACCAAACCATCGCGTTATCCGATCCCACGGCCCATGCGGAGATCCTGACCATACGGTCGGCTGGTCAAGCCCTTGGAAATTTTCGCCTCTTAAATACCACCCTCTATGTGACGATTGAGCCCTGCATCATGTGCATGGGGGCCCTTTTGCACGCAAGGGTTTCAAGGATCATTTACGGGGCCAAGGACCCGAAATGGGGGGCCGCGGGGTCGTGTTACAACCTTTCGGCCGACCCCCGCCTCAATCACGTCATCGATGTTGAAGGAGGCGTCCTTGAAAAGGAATGCCGAGAACTGATCCAGACATTCTTTCAAACAAAGCGGGCCGGATAGCCATTGGCGTTGACAATCAGAAGGCCCTCTGGTACTCAACCCTGGGCTTTGTTGCAAGGAGCTTTGAAAAACTCATTTGAACGACCATTATGAGCTTTTGGGGGTACCCATCTGGGCGAAGCGAACGTGCCCACGTCAGTGGGCAAATTCTAAACTGTCTGAGGCCGCTAGGCCGAGTTTTTGGGATTTAGCGAGCCAGTCCTTAGATGGGTCAAAAAGCTCATACGAATGAGTGAGAAGGAGTTTTTCAAAGGTCTCTTGCAGGGGGAACGGTGACTGATCCCAAAGGGTTCATAGACCCTCCTTGCCCATGGAATGTGAGAAGGAGCGAATCATGTCTAGTGTGGTCGTCATAGGCACCCAGTGGGGAGATGAAGGCAAAGGAAAGGTTGTGGACGTCCTGGCAGAAAAGGCCCGCGTCGTCGCTCGCTTTCAGGGCGGAAACAATGCCGGCCATACCATGGTCGTGGATGGACAATCGTTTATCAGTCACCTGATCCCCTCTGGCATCCTCCATCCGGAAAAGCTCTGCCTGATCGGAAACGGCGTCGTGGTAGATCCGGCCGTGCTGATCCAAGAGATCACGGACCTGAAAGAACGCGGCGTCTCTGTCGGGCCGCACAATCTTTTGGTCAGCGAAAATGCCCACTTGATTATGCCCTATCACAAGCTCCTTGATCACGGCAGAGAAAAGCTGAAGGGAGACAAGAAACTGGGCACCACCGGTCGAGGCATAGGGCCTTGTTACGAAGACAAAGTCACACGCCGCGGCATCCGTTTTGGCGACCTCATGGATCGAGAGGCCTTTGAAGAAAAGCTGTCTCTGGTTGTGCCTGAAAAAAATTACTACTTGAGAGACTTCCTGAAATCCGAAACCGTGGATGAGCAGTCGATTCTGGAGCAATATTTGCCGTATGCGGAAGCCCTTCGGCCCCATGTGGCCAATGTTTCGCTGGTCCTCAGCCAGGCGGTCAAGGCCGGAGATCACATCCTGTTTGAAGGGGCCCAGGGTACACATCTTGACATAGACCACGGCACCTATCCATTCGTCACCTCATCCAACACCGTGGCGGGAAATGCGTGTTGCGGCGCAGGGATCGGCCCCACGCAGATCCACAGCGTCATCGGCATGGTGAAGGCTTATACAACCCGGGTGGGAAGAGGCCCATTTCCCACTGAGCTTCATGACGACATCGGCGATCGGCTTCAAGAAAGAGGGGCTGAGTTCGGCGCCACCACGGGAAGACGCCGGCGGTGCGGTTGGCTGGATGCTGTCGTGGTCCGCCATTCCGCACGTATCAACAGCCTGACCGGCATTGCCATCACCAAGCTCGACGTGCTCAGCGGCCTCAAGACGCTCAAGATCTGCACGGCCTATGAATGCAAGGGAGACAGACTCCTGGAGTTTCCCTCTGCCTTAAGGGTGCTGGAAGCCTATAAGCCCATTTACGAAGAGCTGCCGGGATGGACGGAGGATATCACCGCCGTCAAAGATGAAAGCTGGCTGCCGGAAAATGCCAGGGCTTATCTCAGGCGGTTAGAGGAACTGGTGGAGACCCCGATTCAGATTATCTCCGTAGGCCCGGGCCGGCATGAAACCATCGTGCTCCAAGATCCCTTTGACAGAGCGTAGCACGACCTATCCGAGAGGTGGCGGTTGCGCATAGGTTTGCTGCTCATTGACAACTTGAAGGAAATGGCTTAAAAAATAGACAGGGTCGGGACGTGGCTCAGCCTGGTAGAGCACAGCGTTCGGGACGCTGGGGTCGCTGGTTCAAATCCAGTCGTCCCGACCAATCCAATGCGAATTCCGTTTCCAAGGGCTCGCGCAAAAACAAGTTCGCAGAATTGGCGCTCAGATTTGGTTCAGATTTGGCCGATCCGATTGAGCAAAACCGGAGGAATAGCGAGCTATTTTGAGGCGGTTGCGAATGAGGCATCGGTCAAAGATGGGCTGAAGCTGAGATGCCAAAATGTGAAGTTGTTTTTGCGCGAGCCCTAAGGCTTGTGGGAAACTCAAAGTGTGTTCTTTGCTGCTCGGCAACTCTCAGACAACCAGCTGAGGCTGGATGCGCCAAGCCTCAATGTGCATGGGCCGCCTTGTGCGGCTTTTGTTTTGATATCGCCAGCTCAACCGTAATCGTCCAGGAGTCTTAACCATATGACAAAGCAGGCCATGAGAATACTCATTACCGGTGGGGCGGGTTTTATCGGCTCGCACCTGGCAGAGGCCCACCTGGAAAAGGGCGATGAGGTCTACATCATCGATGACCTTTCAACCGGATCCCTGGAAAATATCAAGGCACTCCAAGAAGATGAGCGCTTCGGCAAACGCCTTTTTGTCACCGTGGACTCCATCTTGAATCACCAGAAGATGCTCGAACTCGTGGGCATCTGTCATCATGTATACCATCTGGCAGCGGCCGTGGGTGTCCTCTATGTGCTCGATCATCCCTTTGAATCGATTCGGACCAACATACAGGGCACCGAAAAGGTCCTGGAGCTTTCCAACAAATTTAAGAAACGGGTGCTGATCGCTTCTTCGTCAGAGGTCTACGGCAAACACGAGCATTCGCCTTTGGTGGAATCCGACAATCTCGTCTATGGGCCTTCCACGAAATTTCGTTGGAGTTACGCCGCCTCAAAGCTCATGGATGAGTTTATGGCCCTGGCCTATCATCGGACGAACGGACTGGAGGTCGTCATTGCCCGCCTCTTCAACACGGTGGGGCCACGGCAGACCGGGGCCTACGGCATGGTCATTCCCCGGTTTGTGGGACAAGCCCTGAGAGGCGAACCCCTGACGGTTCATGGTGATGGAAAGCAGACCCGGACCTTCACCTATGTCAAAGATGTGGTGGAGGCGCTCATGGGCCTGATGGCCTGCCCCGACGCCATGGGCCAAGTGTTCAACGTCGGCGGCACAGAGGAAATCAGCATCGAAGCCCTGGCCAAGAGAATCATCACTATGACGGGTACAAAGTCCAGGATCCAGTGCGTTGCCTATGAGGTGGCTTTTGAAAAGGATTTTGAAGACATGAGACGGCGGGTACCGGGTATTCAAAAGATTAAGGATTGCATTGGGTTTGAACCAAAGACGGATCTCGATGAGATGCTAAGGCATGTGATCAGTTCCATGTCCCCCCTCCCCCTGGAAGAGCCTCCTTCCCGGTAAAGGCAAATGTATGGCCATTTCATCTACTTCATCCTAGTTCTCCTCATCTATACCACTTACTACCCGCCGGAGAGCCCTTATTTCGGGCCCTTTCAGACCTTCATCTTTTTTTCAGTGCTCGTGGCCCTGTTTGTGGCCACCACACGCCTTGCCTTCCGGGCGCTGGCCAGGAAAATGGATGTCCATGGGTCCCGCGGCTTACACGGCCGGTTTAACCGGCTCTTCCATCGACAGGCCATTATAGCCGTAGTCATATTCTCCATAGATGTCTACATATTAAACCTGAAGCAATTCATCATCGCCAGCCCCCTCTTTCCCCCTTCGCCCACCCTGATGGCCCTTGTCTTCATCGGACTTTTTGTGGCCTACCTGGCAATTATCTGGTGGACGGCTTATGACGCCTACCGGCGACTGTTTCAAACCAGCGTGTCCAGACGTTCCTACGTACTGTCCAATATCTCGTTTAACCTCCCGGTGATCCTGCCGTGGCTTGCCATCTCAGCAGGGATGGATATCATCCATTTCCTCCCCTTTCAGCTCCCCAAGCACCTCCTGGCCACACCAGGAGGACAGGTTGTTTTTTTCTCCTGTTTCCTGGCAGCCCTCATTGTAGTGGCACCGTCTTTGATCAAGGTTTTCTGGCGATGTCGTCCCCTTCCGCCGGGCCACAAGCGGACACGGATAGAGGCCATGTGCAAGAAGGCCAACCTGGGATACAAAAATATTTTGAAGTGGCCTATCTTCGAGGGCAGGGTCCTCACGGCCGGGGTCATGGGATTGGTCAAAAGATTCCGCTATATCCTTGTAACCGAAAGTCTCCTCCAGATTTTGAATGATGATGAGATCGATGCCGTCATGGCCCATGAGATCGGGCACATCAAGAAAAAACACCTGGTTTTCTACCTCGTATTCTTTCTCGGCTTTATCGTGCTCTCCTATGCAGTCTTTGACCTGATTCTCTACGCCATCCTGTACAGCGATCTGGCACTTCCTGTCGTGCCGAACCCCAGGGCCGAACCCCTCCCCTTCACCCCCATCCTCTTCACTCTGGCCATGGCCGCCACCCTTCTCGTCTACTTCCGCTATGTCTTTGGATATTTTATGCGCAACTGCGAACGGCAGGCCGATCTTTACGCATTCACCCTTCTGGGTAACGGCAGCGGGCTTGTTTCATCCCTCGAAAAGATCGCCGCCCACAGCGGCCAAGCCGACAACCAGCCCAACTGGACCCATTTTAGTATTCGTCAGCGCATCAATTATCTCAATAAATGCGAGATCAACAGGCGCTGGATCGCACGACATGACCGCAAGTTGCGAAGGAGCATCATGGTCTTCATGGCAGGGCTCTTGTCCACGGGATACCTCGCCTATGCGATCAATTTCGGCGAAATAGGAAAAACCCTAAACACGCACTTTGTTGAAAAGGTCCTGGCCCGGGAAATCAAGCGACATCCTGCCAATCCCGCGCTTTACAGCATGCTCGGCTCCATTTATTACCAGAGCCAAGCCTATGGACAGGCGATCGAGGCTTACGAAAAATCGCTTGACTTGGAGCCCCGTAATGCAGAGACGTTTAATAACCTGGCCTGGATCTACGCGACGTGCGAACAGACCCGGTTCCGAAATCCCACGATGGCTCTGGTTTATGCAAAACAGGCCGTTGCCCTCAAGCCCGAACCCCATGTCCTGGATACCCTGGCCGAAGGCTATTATATCAACGGATTGTATGAAAAAGCCATCGCGGTGATCAAACAGGCCCTGGCCATGGGCCCGAAGGACAGGGCGTATTATGAGGGCCAGCTCACAAAATTCGAAAAAGCAGCCATGGAGGAATCGGGGAATGATGGACCGGGGGATTGAAGGATAAACGCGTAGATGCCCACATTTGTTATTTTACTTGATGCAGACTTTTCGCACCTGCAATAAATCGGTGTGGCCACCGAAGATCTTCTCGATGCCGTCTTGTTTCAAAGTCGTCATCCCGTCTTTGACGGCCTGATGCAAGATATCTTCCATATTGGCCCTTTTCTGGATCAGCTTCTTCATCTCCTTGGTCCCCATCAAGAGCTCATGAATACCCATTCGGCCTTGATATCCCGTATTGGTGCACGCCGGGCAGCCCGTAGGCCTGTAAAGGGTGAGGTCATTCGAATAGGCGATATTCAATTTCTCAAAGGCTTCCGGGCCATACTCCCGGACCAACTCGTCGTATTGTGACCGAGACGGATTATAGGCTTTCTTGCATTTCTTGCAAAGGGTGCGAACCAGTCGCTGTGCCATGATGCCCAGGATGGCGTCAGCAAAGTTGAAAGGGTCCATGCCCAAATCGAGCAGTCGCGTTATGCTCTCCGGCGCACTGTTGGTATGGAGGGTGGAGAACACGAGATGCCCTGTCAGCGAAGCCTCAATCCCAATATGCGTCGTTTCCTTGTCCCTCATTTCCCCCACCATGATCACGTCCGGGTCGGCCCTCAGGAAGGCACGCATGGCTCTCGCAAAATCAAAACCAATCTTGTGGTGGACCTGCACCTGGCGCAGACCGACCTGGGTAATCTCCACCGGATCTTCCGCCGTCCATATCTTGATGTCTGGTTTATTGATGTATCCAAGCGCGGAATGAAGCGTTGTCGTCTTGCCGGAGCCCGTCGGGCCGCAGACAAAGACAATACCATAAGGTTTCGTAATAATGTCTATAAACCTCTCGTAATTCGGCTTGGAAAATCCTATCTTGTTGAGAGGCAACGGGTCGCCACTGTGCAAGATACGCATCACCACGTCTTCCAGCCCACCGGCCGTTGGAACGGTGGCCACGCGAAGCTCAATGTCTTTTCCGCCATACTTTTTGAACTTTATCTTGCCGTCCTGCGGCTTGCGGCGTTCGGCAATGTCCAGATCCGACATGATCTTGAGGCGCGAAACAATGGCGGCGCGGTAACTATACGGAACCGTCTGGTAAAGCTGGCAAACCCCATCCGTCCTGAACCGAATCTCGGTGTTTTTCTTGCCGGGATACGGTTCGATATGAATATCTGAGGCCTTGCGGGCGTAAGCATCCAAAATGATCTTGTTCACCAGCTGGACAATGGCACTGTCCTCATCACTGACACCCTTTTCTGCCTCGTCAATCTCCTCATCCTCAACGGCCAACTCGCCAAGGATCTCGTCAATGTCTCTCTGCTCCTGTTCCTGTTGGAAAAAGAGATTGAGGAAGCTGAGGATATCGTCTTTCAAGGCCACATGGAACACCAGTCGCTGACCGGCAAACAGGGGCTTGATCACGTCTATTTTTTGAAGGTGAAAAGGGTTGTCAATGGCAATGATAACATTCTCCTCGTCATCTTTGCCCATGGGAACCCAGTAATTTCTCTTCATGAACGCGACCTTTAGCCCGGCCAAGAGGTCGCCGGGGATAGGAACCCGCTCATTATACTCCACAAAGGGCACCTTATAGTAATGGCTCAAAGCTTTCCCAAGATCCTTCTTGGAGACCTTATAGCTTTCCATCAAGATGGATTCGATCTCTTTCTTGGTCTGCCGAGCATCTGAAACCGCCTTATCGAGTTCCTTTTGGGTCAAGAGCCCGTTTTCCACCAAATAATCGAATTTGCCCGGACGGGCCTTTGCCATCCTCTTCTGATTGTAAACGGCAATCCCAAGTGTCTTGGCCAGTTCTTGAACGGCTGCTTCGTCCCGCGCCGCAAAGGGGGCACCGTCCCTGCGATTGATGATCTGGATGGCGCCAAGGAGGTACTTTTGGAAGCTGATGGGCGCGGCCAAGACTTGTCTGGTGCGAAATCCGGTCTTCTTATCCCAACTTCCATCAAACTCAAGATTCGGATCAATGGCTGAGAGTTCAGCCTGGTCGTAAGCGTCCTTGATGTTGATCATCTCACCCCTAAACGCAACGTAGCCGGCAACACTATTAGGGGAAATCGGCACGCGGATTTCGTTGATCTCATCTCCTGATTTTACTCTGGAAACCAGCTCCTTCTTGACCCCGTCCACCACATATACCGTGAGTCGCTCGGCCTCAAATAGTTGGGTCACGTCATCCTTCAGATCGATGAGGATCTCATCGGTGTTGTTTGCCGCGTGCATTCGGTTGGTGATCTCCCAGAGCCTGTCGCGGTATTCTACGTCTTGCTTCAGGATCGAGGCATTGGCGCCCTCGTCGACAGCCGCCTGCTTTTTTGACATGTCCAACACGACCATGGGAAGTTAGGCCTCCATAGAAAACGACATGTGGCTCAACCTATTCTTCACGGGAAGAGTCTTTCGGCTTTGAGAAATAAAGTGCATATAGTTTCCTGACCCCGCCTGCTATGAGGAAGACAGCAATAAAATATCGCGCAAGATGTAGAAAGCCAGATCCATGTCCTTGGCGAAGGGCATAAGGCGTCTTGACGAAAAGCAGCACACCCATTGCCATCAAGAGAATAGCCCAGACCGCCTGGGCGGACTTTCGCTGGTCAAAGGCCATAACGGGGACACCTGTGGGGTAAGGAAACAAAAACAGATTCTTGTACCTTCACTCACCCTACGATAGGCCGGCAGCAATGTCAATCTTGACGACACCGTTGGCCTGAGATCACCTTCCAACAGCCACCTGTCACAGAGCGCCCATACCTACGATTATCTTTCGGTTTGTTGCCGCCAAACCTTTAGGAGCAGAGCCCAAGCCGGACGAGAAACCCCTGGACCGGACAGGTATGAAAAAGAAAGAACGCCCCCGGGAATCGGGAAGAAGTCCGTGGTCCCGTTCCCAGGGGGATGGAAGGAAAGGAAGAGGATTGTTCATCCTCGGCCATCTTATCGGCATGGTGACCAACAACCTGAAGTGAGAGAGCCAGGGTGTTTTAGGATCACGGAGGGTCACAAGGGGTTGGACTTACATCAAATACGCTGGGAGTTCATTCGGAAAATCCATAATGAAAGATTCCAAATTCCGTTTTTCCACCAAGCACTGTGTCTATCTTGCCCTGCACTTCATTTCTCTGCTGACTCTTTGCCCATCTGTTCCAGTCCCCTACCGACTCCCAAGTACTGATGACAAGAAATTCGTCGGGCTTGTCGAGTCGTCGTAATGTTTCTCCGGAAATATAACCGGCCTGGCGCGTGGCCCGGGTTCGAAGCTCCCTGAGCAGTGGTTTTAGATCTTCAGCCCTGTGTTCTGGAATAACTCGTCTGATGATTACTTTGACAGCCATGTGGTCCCCCCTTTTTCGTGAAAATGAAAAGGGGTCAACCGGATGGGCCAACCCCTTGACACGACTGGAGGCGGCAACCGGATTTGAACCGGTGTATAACGGTTTTGCAGACCGCTGCCTTACCACTTGGCTATGCCGCCCGATAACAAATTGGAGCGGGAAACGGGATTTGAACCCGCGACTTCAACCTTGGCAAGGTTGCACTCTACCACTGAGTTATTCCCGCTTTTAACATGAAATTTAAAAGGTTTTTCTAAACATTGTCAACAAAAAAGTTCCCCTGCATGGCAGGGGCGCAGGGCTTTCAGTACCCATTGAAATATCCCATGACTCTGTCCACAAAGTGCTCGGTTTCTTCAATGCGAGGCACCTCCCAGTTGGCGTGGACCTTGCTGGGGCCTGCGTTATAGGCCGCAAGGGCCAGTGGCATACTCCCCTCAAATCGCTTCAGAAGCTCTTTGAAATAGCGTACCCCAGCCAGGATGTTCTCTCTGGGATTGAAGGCATCAACGACCCCTAAATCTTTGGCTGTTTCCGGCATGATCTGCATTAACCCGCAGGCCCCTGCCCCAGAAACAGCAGAGGAGTCAAAATCCGACTCCGCTCTGATAATAGCCTTGATCAGGGAAAACGGCACATCGTATTTCTCAGCGGCTTCCGCGATGTAGGAATCGTAGCGGCTGGAGGCATGATCAACCCGTCTAGCAGGGAGCTGGCGAATATACAGCTCATATCGTGAACTGGTAGGCACGTTGGAAAAATGGACGGTCCCTTCGGTGTCGACATAGCGGTATATGTCCGCCCGCACCTGCACAGGCCCCATCAGAAGGAGGAGCCCAGGGGCCCATCTCCTGAGCCAACGGACCCAAATATTTTTCTTGCCCGCCATTTCTTCCTCGAAGACTCCAACAATGATTTGGCTACTGCAAAAGCGAGGCCATTGCCCGCAGCTTGTTGACGGTCAGCGAGCGAAGCTGAAAACAGCAGACTTCCTCACGGTCTAAGGGCTCGCGCAAAAATAACTTCACATTTTGGCATCTCAGCTTCAGCTTATCTTTGACCGATACCTCATTCGCAAACTCCTCGAAATAGCCCGCTATTCCTCCGGTTTTGCTCAATCGGATCGGCTAAATCTGAACCAAATCTGAGCGCCAACTCTGCGAACTTGTTTTTGCGCGAGCCCTGAAGGATCATCTTGAAGACTTCTTGCTCTGCTCGAGGTACCTGTCCCGGCATGCCGTGCTGCAAAAATAGCAGGTTTCTCCGTTGACCACCGCTTTGACCCCGCTTCTCTTCGGAAAGTACGTTTTGCAAAAGGGGTCTTTTACCATCACGTCGTCAACCTGGGTAAGTTCGTCCTGTGTTTCAGGCCTGGACGAGGATTGATGCGGAACGATCAGCGCCCTAAGCGCTCGATAGCCCACGTAGATCAAAAGACAGAGGATCAGGAATCGCATTTCAATAAAACAACTCTCTTTTCGCCGTCCTCTAAATTCGAGAGCAAGGATCGGATGGTCTCCCCCAACACAGGGTGGACCAGTTCAGGTGCAATATCGCAAAGGGGCTTCAGCACAAACCGCCTCTGGTGCAGCCTCGGATGCGGAAACTGCAGGTCGGTCGTGTGGACAATCCAGTCATTGAAGAAAAGGATATCCAGATCAAGGATCCTGGGACCAAATTTCGGGCCTCCCGGTCTTCGACCCATGGCCCTTTCAATGGCCTGAAGTTGCTGCAACAGGGCATCCGGTTCCAGACAGGTCCGAACCCGGGCCACACTATTGACGAACCAACTTTGATCTTCAAAGTCGACGGGTTCGGTCTCATACAACGGAGATTCGGCCTCCAAGACACACCCCTTGCACGCAGCCAGGGCACCCAAGGCCTTGCGGCAATTGTCAACCCGGTGGCCAAGATTGGACCCCATGCCTATGTACGCTTGGTGCTTACAATCCAATGGATTGAATCCTCTCCACTGCCTCTTGAATCCGCTCGCGGCTCACGGTAAGGGCCATCCTCACATACCCCTCGCCCGCTGCACCAAACCCGTTGCCGGGCGTGGTCACCACACCGGCTTCCGTCAACAGACGGCTGGTCAGCCCCGCTGAAGTATATCCCTTGGGTACCTCTATCCACAGGTAGAAGGTGGCGCGAGGCCTTTCTACCGAAAAACCTATGGACCGCAAGCCGTCTACCAGGATGTCTCGACGTTGCTGGTACGTTCTCCTCATGTCCCGCACGCAGCCCTGGTCTCCTTCAAGGGCTGCAATGCCCGCAATTTGAATCGCCTGAAAAACACCGGAATCAATATTGCTCTTGATCCGGCCCAAACCATTGATGATATCTGCGCAGCCAACGGCAAAACCGATACGCCAGCCTGTCATATTGTAAGTCTTGGAAAGGGAATGAAACTCGATCCCCACGGATGTGGCCCCGGGCACTTCCAGAAAGCTCATCGGCCTGAAACCGTCATAGGCCATCTCCGAATAGGCTGCATCGTGACATACAATGACACCGTGGTCGTTGGCAAAGGCCACCACCGCTTCAAAGAATTCCCTGGTGGCCACGGCTGCTGTGGGGTTGTTCGGATAGTTGATGAACATCATCTTGGCCTTCTTGGCCACTTCCAATGGAATCGCCTCAAGGTCGGGCAAGAATTGGTTCGCCTTCACAAGATCCATAAAATACGGTTTGCCTCCCGCAAACTGGGTGCCGATGCTATATACGGGGTAGGCCGGACTGGCGACCAGGGCTAGATCTCCGGGGTTGATAAAGGCCAGAGGCACATGAGCGAGCCCCTCTTTAGAGCCGATCAGTGTTACGACCTCGTTCTTGGCATCCAGATCGACGTTGAATCGCTGTTTGTACCACCTTGCGACCGCCGCATTGAAATCATGCATGCCTGAATAGGACGGGTACCGGTGATTGGCCGGATCCGCAGCCGCCCCCTTCATAGCCTCGATAATGTGGGCGGGTGTGGGAAGATCCGGATCACCCACGCCAAGATCAATGATGTCTACCCCCCTGCTAGAGACCGCTTCTTTCTGACGATCGATCTCCCTGAAAAGATAAGGAGGAAGGCGTTTCAACCTTTCAGATTGCTCGATGCTCAATGTAATCCTCCGTTACTCAAAAGTGGCCTCCTCCCACAGTTTCCCCTCATAAATGACCCTTGCCTCCCCCTCCAGGAATACCTCCCGAAACTCATCGCCGTGCTTATCAAAGTAGATCTTGAGAAGCTCACCCCCTCTGGTGTTAAGGACTACAGGAGACTTGACCATCCCCGTTGCAGACGCTATGAGGGCGGCAGCCACCGAGCCTGTTCCGCAGGCCAGGGTTTCATCCTCCACACCCCGTTCATAGGTGCGAATGGCAAGGGCGCCATCCTCCAAGGGCTGCACAAAGTTCACATTGGTGCCGGCCGGGGCATAATGGGCATGATGCCTGATGGCTCGACCCGCCTTGAATACCGCCGCGGTGTCCACATCTTTGACCCAGATCACCACATGGGGTACACCCACCGTGACACTGCTTACCGTCATGGTTTCTCCTCCCACCTTCAGAGGATAATCGAGCTCTACCGTCGAGGGTCGCGGCATCTCCAACTTGACCCGCCCGCCCGTGACTTCGGCCTGGATCACGCCGGTCTGGGTTTCAAGACTGAGCCGAGGACCTGCGATACCCTTCAGGTGAGCAAGCCTTGCCACACACCGGCCTCCATTGCCGCACATCTCCGCCTCGCCCCCATCGGCATTGAAAAAACGCCACTTGAAATCAGCGCGCTCTGAAGTCTCAATAATGATCAGTCCATCGGCACCTACAGAGCGTTTCCTTCGACAGACCGATGCAATCCACCGGCTCAGATTCTCTTCAGCCACAATCCCGGCACGATTGTCGATAACGATGAAATCGTTTCCGCTGCCGCTCATTTTATAGAAAGATATCGGCGTCTCTGTCATGCTTCCATCCAGATCTCCCGCGTTCCCTTCACAAAAACCCTGGTATCGACTCCCCTGCGATCAAGTCCTCATAAGATTCCCGGGCCCTGATCACAGAGAACTGATCCGCCTTGACCATCACCTCGGCAACCCTGGGTCTGGAATTGTAGTTGGAAGACATGGTGAAACCGTACGCCCCTGCACTCATCACGGCCAGGAGGTCACCTGATTCCACACAGGCAATCTCTCGATCCCGGGCAAGAAAATCACCGCTCTCGCAAATAGGGCCAACGATGTCGGCCGTCATGGTGCCCTCCAGGTTCTTCACCACGGGTTCTATGGCGTGGTACGCGTTGTAGAGAGACGGGCGCATCAGGTCGTTCATGGCCGAATCCACGATCACAAAATCCTTGTCTTGGCCGCGCTTGGTATAAAGCACTCGGGTGACCAGTATGCCGGCATTGCCCACAATGACACGCCCGGGCTCCAGGATGAGGATCAGGGGCGTCCGGCCGAGGGTCTCCATGATGGCCCTGCCGTATTCTCTGGGATGAGGGGGGCGTTCCTGGTCATAAGTGATTCCGAGCCCTCCGCCCAGGTCGAGATACCGGATCGACAGACCCAGCCCGTCCAGGGTGGTCACAAGGTCCTTCAACCGTCCCAAGGCATCCACGAAGGGGGCCACCTCGGTGACCTGAGAACCGATGTGGCAGCTGATACCGATCATTTCCACATGAGGACAGGCATGAGCTGCCTTGCAGGCCTCCACCACGGCTTCCACGTTCAGCCCGAACTTATTCTTTTTCAAACCCGTAGAAATGTAAGGGTGTGTCTTGGGGTCCACGTCCGGATTGACTCGAAGGGCGACAGGGGCCTTTTTCTTCAAGCCGCCGGCACAGCGATCAATGAGATCAAGTTCCTGAAACGATTCTACATTAAGCATGAGGATGTCTGATTCAAGGGCATATGAAATTTCGTCGGCCCGCTTTCCTACCCCAGAAAAGACAATCCTGTCCGGCGGGACCCCTGCCCTCAGGCCCCGGAACAACTCGCCGCCTGACACAATATCGAGACCGCCCCCCAGGTTTGCAAAGAGTCTCAACACGGCCAGGTTTGAATTGGACTTTGCGGAAAAGCAGATCAAGTGAGATACGCCGTCAAAGGCCCTTTGCAAAGCGAGGAAATGACGCTCAAGCGTGGCATGGCTGTACAGGTAAAAAGGCGTGCCCACGGCTCTGGCAATCTCAGAGACAGGGACATCCTCGCAATACATTTGATCATCATGATAGTGGAAGTGATGCATGGCGAGTTGGTTGTTCGCGAATCCTGATTTCTTAACCGTCAGTCGTTATGGTTGAGTCCGGCTTTGGGCAAAAAACAACGTTCGAATCCCGACTCACACCACCACTCTCATGATAAACGATAATCTTGTAAGCATATCGGCCGTCAGGCGCCACCTTGTCCCGGTAGATCAGCCGACCGCCTTCCACCCGGGCCGGTTCAGGATACTCGAGCTTGATATCAAGGCGTTCATCAAAAGGGAGAGGGCACCCAGGGCATGGGGCCACCGAGTCATGAACCTTACGCCTAAAAACCCTGAAACCTTCTATCCCCTCAAATGCAGCGCCGTTTTTTGTCGGAATGGACCACGTCAGCTGCACCTCACCCCCGACCAGTTCTGCCTTTAAGTCCTGGACCGCAGGGGGAACAACCGCCCGAGGGGCCACAGGCGGCCCCTTCTTGCCGCACGCCAGAAGGAAGAGCAGGGCCCACAACCCCAGAAGAAAAAGCGGCCTATTGAGACCTTTGAATAACTCATTCGAACGACCATTATGAACTTTTTGGGGTACCCATCCGGGCGTAGCGAACAGGCCCACTTTAGTGGGCAAATCATGAACTGTTTGAGGCCCTTGGGCCGAGTTTTCAGGATTTAGTGAGCAAGCCCGTGGATGGGTCACAAAGTTCATACGAATGAGTGAGAAAGAGTTTGTCAAAGGTCTCCTATTTTGGCACTCTCTTGGTCGTGCCATCTCCTTTTCCATGAGCTGTCTCGCGGCCAACCACCTTCTTTGCCTTTCGGATGGCCTGAGCCACGTTCTTTCCGGCTGTGCCACCTGTGGAAACGCGCCTGTTGACCATCTGTGCCGGTGTCAGCAGCTTAAAAACATCTTCTGAAAACAGTCGGGAAAACTTCCCCAACTCCTTCAACGAGAGTTCGTGAAGTTCCTTGTCTTGCCCCATGGCATATCGGACCACCTCTCCTGAACAGCGATGTGCGTCCCGGAAGGCCACGCCCTTGGTCACCAGGTAGTCGGCCATGTCAGTGGCATTCAGAAAGCCCCTGGCAACCGCCTTCTCCATGGCTTCGCGGTTCACCTTCAATCTTGGGATGAGTTTTTCGTACACCCCAAGGCACCCTTTCAGGGTGTCTGCCGTGTCAAACAGGGGTTCCTTGTCCTCTTGCATGTCCCGATTGTAGGAAAGAGGCAGGCCTTTCATGACGGCCAGAAGGGCCATCAAGTTCCCGAATACCCGTCCCGCCTTGCCTCGAACCAGTTCCGGCACATCCGGATTTTTTTTCTGCGGCATGATGCTGCTTCCCGTGGCAAAGGCATCAGGTATCTCTACAAAAGCGAACTCACTGGAAGACCAAAGAATCAACTCCTCTGACAGGCGGCTCAGGTGAACCATACAGATGCTCGCTGCAGCCAAAAACTCCAAAATAAAGTCCCGACTGCTCACGGCGTCCACGCTGTTTGCGGAAACCACGGGGAAATTCAGCAACCGGGCGGTGTATGCCATGTCGATCGGATAGGTGGTGCCGGCCAGGGCCGCGCTGCCCAAGGGCAACACATTGATTCGTTTCTGCGCTTCCTCAAACCGGGCCCTGTCCCGCGTAAACATCTCATAATAAGCCATGAGCTGATGGGAAAACAGCACCGGCTGGGCGCGCTGAAGATGTGTGTAGCCCGGCATGATGACATCCACATGCTGGTCGGCAAGATTTACCAGAACGCGCCGCAAGGCCGTGAGCCTTTCAAGCACACTGCCCACCTCGTCCCGGAGATACATCCGAACGTCCAAGACTACCTGATCGTTTCGGCTCCTTGCCGTGTGAAGTTTCTGTGCCACCTGGCCGACTTCCCGGGTCAAGCGGCCCTCGATGTTCATGTGGATGTCTTCCAGGGCGTCATCCGGTTCAAAGCGGCCGCGCTTCATGTCTCGGGCTATCTTGCCGAGGCCTTTCACGATCGCAGAGGCTTCGTCTCGAGAAATGATCGACTGCCTGGCGAGCATGCGACAGTGGGCTATACTCCCCTCGATGTCGTAGAGATAGAGTCGCCGGTCAAAACGAATGGAAGAAGTAAACGACTCTACGCTCGGGTCTGTCTTTTCGGCAAATCTCCCGTCCCATGGCTTGTCGGACACAGGGCACCTCGTTTGTTATTGAAGCTCCCTGTAGCAAGCTACAGGGAATCTTCGACCGTAAGGAACGCTGACTGTTTTAGATACGCTCGCTAACCCCGCAGCAAGCTACGGGGAATGCGCTCGCTTTTTCGGTTCATCATTTGTCATCTTGCGTTGATCATTTTTTCATTCTGTACTGCATGCTGCTTATCGCTCCATCCTTGTCCTCGTCTGCCCTGCTTCCCATGACGTCAGGCTTTGGTTGGCCTAGCAGGTCAGCTCCTGGACCGTTCTCTCATCAGGGCCTGGATGCGAAGTCTCAGGGCGTTAAGTCGGATGAAACCTTCTGCGTCTTGGTGATGATAAACATCATCCGACTCAAAGGTTGCAAAATCGTCCCTATATAAGGACATGTCGGATTTACGGCCCAGCACACGACAGTTTCCCTTATAGAGTTCCAGACGCACCGTACCTGATACCGCTTTTTGCATTTCATCCATCATGGCCTGCAAGGCCTTCATCTCAGGAGAAAACCAGAATCCATAATAGACGCACTCCGCATACCTGGGAACCAGAGAATCGCGAAGATGCATGACCTCCCGGTCCATGGTGATCGATTCCATGGCCATGTGGGCCACCCGCAGAATCGTGCCCCCCGGTGTCTCGTACACGCCTCGCGACTTGATGCCCACAAACCGGTTTTCCACCAGATCGACCCGGCCTATGCCGTTTCGCCCCCCCAGCGAGTTCAGCCGGGCAAGCAGTTCAGCAGGGGAAAACCCTTCGCCGTCAACGGCCACCGGGTCTCCCCGCTTAAAGGAAATCTCTACGACCTCCGGCTTGTCAGGGGCCTCGCGCGGGGATACGGAAAAAGAAAACATATCATCCGGCGGTCCTTGCCAGGGGTCTTCAAGAATGCCTCCCTCATAGCTCACGTGCAGCAGGTTTCGATCCACACTGTACGGTTTTTCCGGGCTGACCGGCACCGCAATCCCGTGCGCCTTGGCATAATCCATGAGAGACTGACGCGAATTCAGAGACCACGCCCTCCAGGGTGCAATGATCAGCATGTGAGGCGCCAGGGCCTGATAGGCCAGCTCAAAGCGCACTTGATCATTGCCCTTTCCCGTGGCTCCATGACTCAGCGCATCCGCGCCCTCCGCTTTAGCCACTTCAACCTGCTGTTTGGCAATGAGGGGGCGGGCCAGAGAAGTCCCCAGGAGATAGTGGCCTTCATAGACGGCGTTGGCCCGGAAGGCCGGAAACACATAGTCCCGCACGAAGGTTTCTTTCAAGTCTTCAATAACCACCTTTTCCGCACCGGTGCTCAGGGCTTTGGCCTCCAGGCGATCCAGGTCTTCTGCCTGGCCGATATCAGCGGCAAAGGCAATCACTGGGCACTCGTAGGTCTCGGACAACCACTTCAGGATAACCGAAGTGTCCAGACCCCCTGAATAAGCCAAGACTATCTTTCTCGCTCCTGTCGACAAAATACGCCTCCGTCAGCTCATTGCTTACTGCTCAGAAGAAATTTTTCCAGGATGGCCTTGTGCATGTGGAGCTTGTTTTCCGCCTGATCCCACACAACCGATTGCGGCCCTTCCAATACATCACCTGCAATCTCCTCACCCCGGTGAGCCGGCAAGCAATGCATCACCAGGACATCCTCTTTGGCCAGGGCCACCAGGGTCTGGTCTACCTGATACGGCCTAAAGATCGCCTTTCGGTGCGCTGATTCCTTTTCTTGACCCATACTCGCCCAGACATCCGTATAGATCACGTCCGCATCACGAACAGCCTCTTTAGGATCAGAAAGGACCACAATGCTGCCACTCGTATCCTTCACGGCCGGCCCCAGGACTTCCTCCCTAGGATAGTAACCTTCGGGACACGCCAGGACCAAATGAAGTCCCAGGACGGCTGTTACATTTAACCAGGAATGAGCCACGTTGTTACCATCCCCTACCCAGACGATCTTGAGTCCGTCCAACGAACCCTTTTTCTCCAATATGGTCATAACGTCACTCAACGCCTGGCAGGGATGATAAGCATCTGTCAGTCCATTGATCACCGGGATCGAGGCTGCCGCGGCCAGCTCTTCAAGCAGGTCCTGAGAATAGGTGCGAACGACCAGGCCGTCCAAATACCTGGAAAGCACACGGGCGGTGTCTGCAATAGGTTCGTTTCGAATCAGCTGCGTGTCCCTGGCGTTTAAGAAAAGTGGCGTCCCGCCCAGCTGGATCATCGCCGCCTCAAAGGAAACCCGGGTCCGCGTCGATGCCTTGTCAAAGATCAGGCCGAGGGTCTTGCCGCAAAGCATTCGGTCCGGTATCGCCATCAGCCGACGTCGTTTCAGTTCAAAGGCCCGCTCAAACAGCGCCTCAAAATCATCCGCGCTCAAATCCCTGAGGGTTAAGAGGTCCCTTTTCATTTCGTCATACATTATTGGAGAAAGGTTATCATTGATGGTTTCGTAAAAAGTGTTTTGCGAACGACATTGAGCATTTTGGGAAAAAGGCACTTCAGATGTTTAGCGTTAAAAAATGCTAACTGTTTGAGGGCGTTAGCCCGAGTCTTAGCGTTTTAGCTGAACATCTTAAGGGCCCCCAAAATGTTCACGGAGCGAGCAAAAGACTTTTTACGAAACCATCATTACTGACGAACTCGCTAACAGTCTTGTCGCTATTGCGCAACTCGCTTCGTCTTCATTCCTCAGACCTGCCGGAGAGACCCTCAAATACGCTGTTCAGACATGAGATGAGTGAGTCTATTTCCTCCTCCTTGATGATCAGCGGGGGAATAAACCTCAAGATATGGCCCTGTGTGCAGTTAATCAAGAAGCCTCGCTCCATACACGCCGTCACAACAGACGCGCCGTCACATGTCAGGTCGAGGCCGATCAGCAGCCCCTCTCCCCGGACCTCGCGGATGAAGGCGTATTTTGACTGCAGGGCCTGGAGTCGCTCATGGAAATACTTGCCCACCCTCTGACAGTTTTCAAGGATCCCTTCGTCCAGGAGGATCTTGACGGTCGTCAGCGCTGCAGTGGCGACCAAGGGGGTCCCCCCAAAGGTGGAGGCATGAGACCCGGCCGTAAAGGCCTTGGCCACCCCTTCTCTGGCCAGCATGGCCCCCATGGGAAGCCCGTTGGCCAAGGCTTTCGCCAGCGTCATGATATCCGGCGTCACGCCGAAGCGCTCATAGGCAAAGAGTTTTCCCGTCCGGCCCATGCCTGTCTGCACTTCATCAAAAATGAGGAGCAGCCCCTCTTTGTCACATAACTCTCGTAGACCTTCCAGGTACCCCCGGGCGGGACATTGGACGCCTCCTTCCCCCTGGATCGGCTCCACCATGACCGCACAAGTTTGCTCTGTAACGGCATCCCGAACGGCGTCAGTATCGTTGAACGCAACGATGTCAAAGCCCTGCAAAAGGGGCTCAAAGCCTTTGCGAATCTTTGCCTGGCCCGTGGCCGTCAGAGTCGCCATGGTCCGACCATGAAAAGACCCCTCCATGGTGATGATCCTGAATCGGTGCGGGGCGCCGCGATCTTTGAAATACTTGCGTGCCAGCTTGATAGCCGCCTCGTTGGCCTCTGCCCCACTGTTGCAAAAGAAGACGCGGTCGGCAAAGGAATGCTCAACCAGCCATTCAGCCAAGGCGATTTGCGGCTTGGAATAATAGAGGTTTGACACGTGCACCAGCCGGCGCGCCTGATCTGCTACGGCCTCGGCAATCCCTTCATGGGCATGTCCCAGGTTGCACACGGCAATGCCTGCGACAAAATCCGTATAGGTGCGACCTTCTACATCTGTTAGGGTACAGCCCTTGCCTTCAACCAGAACAATGGGAAAACGGCTGTACGTACTCGCCATGACCCGGTCCGCTGCTTCCATTAAAGCTTCTGCATTCATAACTGGCCACTCGTTTCCAATATCTGCCCCGAAAGATCCATTCCAGTACTCAGCACCGACCACTGATAGCCGATTATGGCTTAACCTCGGTTCCGATCCCACTGTCCGTAAAAAGCTCCAGGAGAACCGCGTGTGGTTTCCGGCCATCAATGATGTGCGCCCTTCTCACGCCCCTTTGAATCGCCTCCAAGGCGCACTGAATCTTGGGAATCATTCCTCCTGAAATCGTGCCTTCTTCAAGTAGTCTCTGTATACCTTTTGCCGTCATGGAAGATATCAGGGAGCTGCTGCGGTCCATCACCCCTTCCACGTCCGTGAGCAGGATCAACTTGATGGCGTTTAAGGCCACGGCAACCTTGCTGGCCACCCAGTCGGCATTGATGTTATATGTCTCACCCGATGCCCCCACGCCGACCGGGGCAATCACCGGAATAAAGCCCCCACTTTCCAAAGTGCGTATAATCTCCGGTTTTACGGCTGCAACTTCACCCACCATGCCCATGTCTATGATCTCCGGGGGCTTGCCTTCCGTCTGGGGGCGAACCAGGTGGAGCTTCCTGGAAAGGATCAACCCCCCGTCCTTGCCGCTCAAACCCACTGCCCTTCCCCCCTGTTGACTGATCTGGGCCACGATCTCCTTGTTGACTTTGCCCACAAGAACCATTTCGACAACGTCCATGGTGGGTTCATCCGTGACACGCATCCCGTCGATAAACTCAGAACTGATCCCCATCTTGTCCAGGACCGATCCGATTTGCGGCCCCCCGCCGTGGACGACCACGGGATGAAGGCCTATGAATTTCATTAGGGTGACGTCACGGGCAAAATCTTCCTTAAGGGTCTCATCCACCATGGCGCTGCCGCCATACTTGATGACGATCGTCTCGCCGTAAAAGCGACGGATGTATGGAAGGGCCTCGATGAGTATGTCCGCAACACTTGTGGTCATGGGTGGATTCTCATGAATCAGTCTTCGTTGGTCGTTGTTCAATCTCTTTGGGTGCTCTTTACGAGGCCATCAAGGGCAGCTGAAAACCAGGATCAATTACAGGATATATCGGCTGAGATCCTCATCCTCCTTGATGTCCTGCAGTTTGTCATACACGTATTTGGCGTCAATGACGATCCGTTGTTCCCCAACATCCGGTGCGTCAAAGAGAATCTCGTCAAGGAGACGCTCCATAACCGTGTGGAGCCTCCTTGCACCTATGTTCTCAGTGCGGTCATTGACTTCCGTGGCGATCTCTGCGATGGCAGAAATGGCATCGTCTTCAAAGACTAAATCTACGCCCTCTGTTTTCAGAAGCGCCTTGTACTGAAGGAGCAGGGCATTGTCCGGCTCGGTCAAGATCCTGACGAACTCTTCTTTACCAAGAGATCTTAGTTCCACCCGGATTGGAAAGCGCCCTTGCAGTTCCGGCACCAGGTCAGAGGGCTTGCTGGTATGAAACGCCCCGGAGGCAATAAAGAGAATATGGTCTGTCTTGACCATCCCGTACTTCGTCGTCACCGTACACCCCTCGACAATGGGAAGGAGATCCCGCTGCACGCCTTCCCTTGAAACGTCCGGCCCGTGCCCCCCCTCTCTGCCGGTGATCTTGTCGATCTCATCAAGGAAGATGATACCGGTCTGTTCCACCTTGGTGATGGCTCCCTTGACGACCTTGTCCATATCCACCAGTCGTTGCGCCTCCTCCTGGGCGAGGATGTCCATGGCTTCCACCACCTTTACCTTCCGTTTTTTTGTTTTCTTCGGAAACATGCCGCCAAACATGTCCTTAAGGTTGATATCCATCTCCTCAAGCCCGACGCTGGAAAATATTTCCACCACAGGCATCGCCCGCTCAGCCACTTCCAAATCAACATAACGGTTGTCGAGCTTACCCTCGTGCAACATTGTTCGGATTTTTTCACGTGTTGACGGCGGCTCCGTGCTGTTTTTCCTCACCAGCTCCAATGTCTTCTCTTCACTATGAATCGGCTCTGGTTCCTCCGACTCCTTCTTTGGCGGAAGCAGGATATCAAGCATTCGCTCCTCGGCGATGGTCCGGGCTCTCGCCTTGACTGCTTCCTGTTCATCGGATTTCACCATATTGACGGCCAGCTCCGTTAGATCGCGGACCATAGACTCTACATCGCGGCCCACATACCCCACCTCGGTAAACTTGGAGGCCTCAATCTTCAAAAAGGGCGAAGCGGCCAAGCGGGCTAAACGTCTTGCAATCTCCGTCTTCCCGACCCCGGTGGGACCAATCAGAATAATGTTTTTCGGGGCTATCTCGTCTCGCAAGTCCTCCGGCACTTGCCGCCGCCGCCACCGATTCCGCAGAGCAATGGCCACGGAGCGCTTGGCATCATTCTGGCTTATAATATATTTGTCGAGTGCTGATACGATCTCGCGTGGTGTCAACTTTTTCATAGATACTCCTCGAACAGGACGCCTGCCTCCTCACTTGACCCCAGCGTTGCAAAAGCCGAAGGTGCTGCAGATCCAAGGCGTCCAAGAGTGCGGCTGTAGTGAGCTGCGCCGAACCCTTGGCAACGCAGGAGATGCTGTATCATCGGCTTTCCCCCAGGGTAAACAACATGGCTGTCTTCCAAATTTTCTGGATATCTCTGGCAGTGAACTCCACAATATCGCCCACAAACACAGCAAAGATGGTCTACTATTGCTTTTGAGGACTCTTTGCCATGTTGTCTATGCAACATTGGGGTTGATTTCTTCAATCGTAATCTCTTCGTTGGTATAGACACAAATGGAAGCAGCAATCTTCATAGCCACTTCTGCTATCGATCTGGCATCCAGTTTGGTATGTTCGGTCAGGGCCAGTGCAGCGGCCTGAGCATAGGCCCCGCCGGAACCGATTCCCAGAATCCCCGCATCCGGTTCAATCACATCGCCGTTTCCCGATATGAGAAACAAATGATCAGAATCCACGGCTACCAGCACCGCCTCCAGACGCCTCAAGTACTTGTCGGTCCTCCAGTCCTTGGCCAGCTCAACGGCCGAGCGTGTCAGGTTGCCGTTAAACTGCTCAAGCTTGCCTTCAAATCGTTCATAAAGATTCAATGCGTCGGCAGTGGCGCCAGCGAACCCAACGATGATCTTATCCTTATATATCTTGCGAACTTTCTTGGCACGGTGTTTCATAATGGTATCCTTCATGGTGATCTGGCCGTCCCCTGCCACGGCAACACGATGGTCACGTTTGATAGCCAATATCGTGGTCCCATGAAGGTTCGTAAGATCTTGCATGTCAATGCTCCCCGTCTGATAAATGGTGTCGACACGGTATTGCTTGGCAATATCTCATAGAATAATAGGCTGCTGCTGCCCGGATTCCGCCCCCTTGCCTATCGTCTCGGGTGAGTCTTGTCATAGATTTCCATTAACCGATCCATACTCACATGCGTATATCTTTGCGTGGTCGTCAAGCTTGCATGACCAAGCAATTCTTGCACCATCCGAAGATCTGCTCCGGCATCAAGCATATGGGTGGCAAACGTGTGACGGAGCCCGTGGGGTGTCACGGGCCGCATCAATCCCAATTGTCGAATCGCCTTGTCAAGGAGCCGTCCAACGGAACGAGCCGTTAAACGCCCCCCAAAGCGGTTCAAGAACAAGGGCTCACCACCTATGTCTCCCACGGCCTTGCCCTGACTCCTCAGATCCAGGTAAACCCGGATACGAGACAGCGCCTTGTTTCCCACTGGCGACAGGCGCTCCTTATTGCCCTTGCCCAGGACTCGAACCAAGCCCCTGTCGAAATCGACGTCTCCAACGTCCATCCCCACTAACTCTCCTACTCGCAACCCCGTGGAATAGAGTGTTTCCAATATGGCCCTGTTCCGCAAAGCAAGAACTGAATCCCCCTTGAGCCCGTCCAAGAGACGAAATGTCTCATCAATGGGCAAGTAATTCGGTACAGGTCGTCCCCGCTTAGGGGTCAAAACCGTTTCAGCAGGGTTCCTGCTAATGACCCCCCGTTTCACCAGGAATCGAAAAAAGGATCTCAAAGCGGAGAGTTTCCGCGCGATCGTCGTCTTTTTGTGTCTCTTGTGCAAAGAGCCCAGATATGAGCGGATCACCAACTCATCCACATCATGGATGTCTGGGCGTTCTTCCTCTTGAAACCGTCCAGCCAGATAGACGCAAAACTGCTCAAGATCCTTGGCGTAAGCCCGGCAAGTGTGGGGCGAAAAGCCCTTCTCCACGGACAGGGTTTCAATGAAATTTTCAATCCATGTCTTCATTGGAGCGTGACCTCACAGATGGTCCACCCATCTGGGGTATGGACAGAGATCTCCCAAAAATTTTTAGGCTATCACGATTCGTTCATTAATCAATAAAAAAATACTCCACGCTACGACGCATGAAGATGCATGAGATCCCTGATCTCAGCCCAGCTGGCGACCTCATGGAAGGGATGGGGAAACCGATTCCAGGGTTGGTAAAACACGATGGGGGAAATATTCTGCTCATTCAACATGAAGCAGATATCGAGGTAGTCCTCCACAAAATAGTCGATACCCCGCGCCTTGAGCACATGGGCCTTGGCTTCAAAGGTGCCTGTAGCAATCACTTCAATCGGAAAGTCCGGCTCCGGAAGCATTTTGTTCACCCATGCCTTGATGGGTGAGAGTGTGGGTCGTGCGGTCACAAAGAGTAGAGGGCCTTCTTGGGCGATTTCAGAAAGCACCCTCACAGAATCTTCTATAGGCTGGAGCTCTCCCTTAAAATCTCCTTCCAGGATTCTGTGTATGATGACCTTAATAATTTCAGGCTCTATGTCCAGGCACTCTTCCAAAAAATACCGGGTTATGTCCTCATATTGTATATGGTTGATGCCGTAATCCCTTCGGGCGAGTTCCAGAAACAGCGCCATGGTATTGGCAAACACGCCGTCTATGTCAAAGGCTATCTTCCCCGGACGGATCATGGAGACCTGCCTTTACGCGGCTCTGCGTGTCCTTTTCTTAAGTCGACTTATGCGGCGTCTCAATATGCCGGTCTTCGCCTTGTCCTTGCCTTCATGGGCCTGGGCCTTTAGCACCTTGAGATCCTGAATCTTTTTCTTAATTTCCCGCATGGATATGTCCGACTTTTTCGTCTTCTCATCCACGATTCCGCGAGCCTGCTTAACGCAGGCCAGCAGTTCAGCCTTGTTCATCCCGTGGACACCCGTTATCTCAGGAATCTCCAAGGCAACCTCCCGCAACTCTTTGGCCGTCATTCGCTCCAGCGGCTTTTCCTTTTTCTCCTTCTTCTCCTTTTTGCCCATGACTGCATTTCTCCTTTTCATATTGAAGCTCCCTGTAGCAAGCTACGGGGAATGCGCTCGCTTTTGCGGTTCAGTGAAAATGATCGAAGACGGATCGTTGCTCTTCTTAAGCGCCTCCAATCTCAAAGCCGGGGGGCAACGGTACAATAAAGCACCGAAAGCTGTCAAGCAAAGCGACCCTCCGGTCTCAGTCTGCTTTCCTACCCATCCTTAATTTTCTCTACCAGCGAGAGAAACGGCCTGAAGAGATCAATGGGGATCGGAAACAGGGTGGTGGAATTATTCTCGGCCGAGACCTCCCGGAGAGTTTGCAGGTACCGCAACTGCAAGGCCATAGGGTGATCTCGGATGATGCTCGCAGCATCTGCCAACTTGGCAGCCGCCTGATATTCTCCCTCTGCATTGATGATCTTGGCGCGTCGCTCTCGCTCTGCCTCAGCCTGCTTGGCCATGGCCCGCTGCATATCCTGGGGCAGGTCGATATGCTTCACCTCCACGGTGGAGACCTTGATCCCCCAGGGATCGGTGTGTGTGTCCAGAATCTCCTGAAGCTGGGTGTTGATTTTGTCGCGCTCAGAAAGGAGTGTGTCCAGTTCTGCCTGCCCGCACACACTGCGAAGGGTGGTTTGAGCCAGTTGGGAGGTGGCATACATGTAGTTTTCCACCTCGATCACCGCCTTCACCGAATCCATGACCCTGAAGTAGATGACGGCGTTCACCTTTACGGACACGTTGTCCCGGGTAATCACGTCCTGGGGATCCACATCCATGGCGATAAGCCGCAAGCTCACTTTCACTATCTTGTCAACAATAGGGATCAGGATAATCAAACCAGGCCCCTTGGCAGCAATCACGCGACCCAACCGGAAGATGACGCCACGCTCATATTCATTGAGGACACGAACGGCAGAGGCCAGGAAAAATACGAGCAAGACAATTGCTGAAATGATTGTAATCATATCAAGCCCCCCTTTCTTTATTCGACCCGCTCAACCTTTAACATCAGGCGATCTATGCCGACCACACGAACCTTAGCCCCCGGTTCAATGCCCCCAGGGGCAACGGCATTCCAAAGCTCCCCATGAACAAAGACCTTGCCCTCCGGCTCAAGCCTGCTCCTGGCCACCCCCACTTCGCCAATCAACCCTTTGTTTCCCGTTCTCGGTTTGGATATCTGGGATCGGAACACAAGGCCCGCCACGGCGATAAAAAAACCAGACACCATGACGACCGTAGGAACCAAGACCCGCCACGACAGACGCATCCCGGGTGCTGTTCCCTCAAAAAGCATCAGGGATCCCAAGAAAAGCGAAATGACACCCCCAAGGCTCAGGAGACCATAGCTCGTCACCTTCATTTCGATAACAAACAGCAGGATGGCAAGCGCAATGAGTAAGATCCCCGCATAGTTGACTGGAAGGGTCTGAAACGCAAAAAAGGCCAGAATCAAGGAAATAGCCCCGATCACACCCGGGAAAATGGCGCCAGGATGGGAAAGCTCAAAATAGAGGCCGGCCAGGCCGATCATCATCAGGATATAGGCGATGTTGGGATCGCTCAACGTCTTCAGAACCTTGTCCCTGAGGCTTTCTGTCAGGACCACCCGCCCCACCCCTTTGGTATGCAAGGTCCCCTTGTCTTTTACTTCGCGGCCATCAATCTTTTCAAGGAGATCGTCCAGGTCCATTGCAATCAGGTCGATGACCTTCAGCTCCAGGGCCTCCTTCTCGGTTACGGAGACACTTTCACGAATCGCCTTTTCAGCCCATTCGCTGTTGCGACCCCGCTTTTCTGCGATGCTCTTGGCATAGGCCACCATGTCATTGACGACCTTTTCGGCCATGGTCTCGTCCATCTTCCCCTGACCCAGGTTCACCGGGTGAGCTGCGCCCATATTGGTGCCGGGGGCCATGGCTGCGATGTCAGCTGCAAGGGTGATCATCACACCGGCGGAGGCGGCCCGAGCCCCGCTCGGCGATACATAAACGACCACAGGAATCGGCGAGGACAACATGGCCATGACGATAGAACGCATGGACAGCGCCAGTCCGCCGGGGGTGTCAAGCTGAATCACGACACAGGCCGCTTGGTCGCTGGAGGCCTTCTCCATGCTTCTTATGAGGTACTCTGCAAGGCCCGGATTGACGGTGCCAGACACTTTGGCTACATAGACCTCTCCCTTGGCCCCGCGGGCTGCCAGGGGAAAAACGCAAAGGACTGCACTGGCGAGCAGCACGAAAATAAGAATATGACTAACCCTGTTCATACGCCCTCTGAAGTTTCTGCATATCCTCCCAAACGTCGCGCTTCTTGGCCGGGTTGCGCAGAAGAAAAGCCGGGTGATACGTAGGAAGCACTGGAATATCCTCATAGGTGTGAAAATGGCCACGCAATCGAGATATGGATGTATGGGTTTGAAGCAGTGTTTGGGCAGCAAAAGTGCCCAGGGCACATATCAATCCTGGCCTGATAGCCCTTATCTGACGTTGGAGAAAAGGCAGGCAGGCCGCGATTTCGTCGGCTTCCGGGTTCCGGTTTCCGGGGGGATGGCATTTTATGATATTGGCAATGTAGACGTCCTCCCTGCTCAGGTGAATCGCTTGAAGGATTTTGGTGAGCAGTTGACCTGCCTGACCTACAAAAGGCAGCCCCTGCAAGTCTTCCTCGTAGCCCGGCCCTTCACCGACAAGGACCAGTCGAGCGCGTGGGTTTCCCGCACCGAAAACGATATGTTTCCGTCCTTTGTGAAGCCCGCACCGGCGGCAGTCACCCAGATCCTGTCGGATCATCTCAAGGGCCCCGGCCTCAGACCCTTTGTCCTTCCGCTGCAAGATCTCCTCGGACGCCTCAGACAAGGGAACGCCCTTGTATCCCAAGCGCTTCAGATATTGCACATACGCCTGGAGGTCCTGGGCGATTTCACATATATCTCGGCGCAAATTCGTGTTGACCCTCTGGTCGGTCATTGGTCTCCGATCACGCCTGTAAAGCCTTCTTTATTGCCAGCACCCTGTCCAAGACGATGTCGGCAAGGGACCCCTTGTCCATGAGCGGGATGGCTTCGCTGCGCCCATCTGCGTAAAAAAGCGCCACCTGGTTCATGTCTGAGCCAAATCCCGAGTCATGCTGCCCCACGGCATTGGCCACGATCAGGTCCAGCTTCTTTGCAACCAGCTTGGCCCTGGCGTTTTTCTGTAGGTCTTGCGTCTCTGCAGCGAAACCGACTAAAATCTGAGCTTTCTTCTTCTCCCCCAGGGCTTGTAAGATATCCACCGTCTTCTCAAGGCAGACAGGCGGCTCCTCCTCTGCCTTTTTCAGTTTGTGTTGAAAAACACGCGCCGGCCTCCAGTCGGATACGGCGGCCGCCTTGATGATCACGGTCTTCTGATCCGCATGGGCCATCACCGCGTCAAACATTTCTTGCGCCGTCTGTACCCGTATCACCGTCACACCGTCGGGGTCAGGAAGCACCGTGGGACCGCTGATCAATAGCGCCTTTGCCCCCCGTCTGCGAGCGCACCTGGCCAAGGCATATCCCATCTTACCCGAAGAGGGATTACTGATGAACCTGACTGGATCCATGGGCTCCTCGGTGGGCCCTGCCGTGACCAGCACGTTCTCACCAGCCAGGTCATGAGGAGACACCAGGCATCTGAGCCGTTCTGCTATGGTCTCAACATGGGGAAGACGCCCCGCGCCCTCATCACCACAGGCCAACGACCCAATCTCGGGATCAACCACATGGACCCCGGCCTGACGGAGTCGCTCCATGTTATCCCGCACCACGGGATTTTCATACATCCGTACGTTCATGGACGGACAAACCATCATGGGCGCCCTGACCGCTAAAGCAAAGGTGGTGAGAGGATCATCGGCAATGCCGTGGGCCATTTTGCCTAGGATATTGGCGGTGGCCGGCATGATCACGGCGG